>Ga0214923_10006309_pt1 | contig 13381 bp, 20 predicted proteins | sample LL1510_MetaG_FD_177993 | JGI IMG/M metagenome (GOLD analysis project Ga0214923, IMG submission 177993) | Freshwater microbial communities from Lake Lanier, Atlanta, Georgia, United States - LL-1510 | ecosystem: Environmental > Aquatic > Freshwater > Lake | place: USA: Georgia | collected...
AACCATTAATAATATTTCTGTATTATTTTGTATAAATATTTATTCTTGATATATATGTGATGTCGGCGACGCCGATACTCCCTCAAAATCACGGGCTATTTTCAAACACTGCATATGTTCTAAATAAAATTCAAAAAAAAAGTGGGTACAACCTGCCGGACCTTGGTTCATTTGTAGGAAATCCTACTATTAACCTTCTTTGTCCGTCATTTGATTGCATCAAAAAGGCCCCATCCGTTAATCAAAGATCCCCGACAGGTTCCAAGGAACGGGTTAATATATTCATTATCTATATTTTTGTTTGCTGTGAGCAGGTTTAGATTATTGATAACAGTGGTTTAGAATTTCTTTGAAAAAATGTTCTTCCGGAAATTTTATGAACTATTTTTCAATTTTCCACCCCATTTTTTTCAAATATCGAATTTCATAATCCATGAGACAAATACCTCCATCGTTACTTTTTCATATACTGACCAAATACTATCCTAAAATCCAACCATTTAGTACATCAAGACGAAAACGTTTTATTGAAAAGTAATTTTTATCTTTTTTTTCTTGATAATAATCATCATAAGGCTAAAAGTCATTCGAAGACCTATCAAAGGGATTGATATCTTCTTTTTATCAAAATGTTTACCTAATGTGGAGATGATTACCATTAATAAGGAAACCTTTGAAAGTCATAATATAGAAGGAATCATCAAACATTTACGATTATGGTCTACCTTGAAAGTAATCAAAACAGAACCTTTATCATTCGATCTTCAAGAATTATTACCTACTATTAAGGTATTTCTTTTTGAAATGTTCACTCAATAATGAAAAATAGGTCATGATACTTTCCTAGTCTATGGAAAAGAAAAAAAAAGAAAGATAAAGAATGAGTTATGATAGTGATGAAGAAGTTAATGGTGATAGTGGTAGTGAAAGAGATAGTGAAAGTGAAGAGGAAGAGGAGGAAGAAATGTCTAATGAAAGGAAAGGAGATTGGGAAACTGGTTCCACTATTTCCATGGTAAAAAGGAATCGCAAACACTTATCTGTCCATTCAAATGAAATCCCATCACACTTACAAGATTTTGAAAAGTATGCTCAAGTTATCGTAGATAGAACCAATTGTTTACAAGATTATAAATTAATTGGATTCTTAGGTTCTGGTTCAGCAGGGTTTTTATGTCGAGTACAACATCGTAAAACGAAAAAAGAGTATGCGTTAAAGTTGGAGAATTTAGAGGATAGAGAACATGAAAGGGATTGGAAAATAGAGACTGAGATTATGGAAAAGTTTTCTGAATGTGGATTAGGTATAAAATATATTGATCGATGTGTTACTAAATTAGGAAAAGTTCGTCGTGGTGTAATTCTAATGGAAATGGTGGATGGAGTCTTGCTTGATTTCTTACAAAATATGAAAAAGATAAATAAATCAATACTCGATAACATTTCTGATCAAATCATTCATATCCTGAAGGAAATGAAGAGACATCATCTAAGCCATCGTGATTTATGGTTCTTCAACATTGGTTATAATATCAATCCTAAAACCAATAGAATAGTATTGAAGCTCATTGATTTTGATAAAGGTTCCAAAGAAAGAAATTTTTGGGATTTAGAAATTACCAATATAGGATGTAATCTATTTGAAAGTGAAAATAGAAAGACCTCTCCACCTATCACTTATCTAGCCAAAACTCTATGGCCAAGACTAATCAAAATGTTTCATTCTCCTTATCTTAAAGCTAATCCTCCCATGGATTATGAAAGTGTTAATAAAGCATCGAATAGACTCTATGCTACTTCAAACAAGACTCGATTAAATCCTCAACCTAAAAAGAAGGAATTATGTGGCTTTATTAGTCAGAGAACAAAGAAACCTTGTGCGAATTTCAAAGACGGATGCAGATGGCATCGAAAGAAATAAATTTATTTTACTATGTAGAAAAACAAACAAATGAATGTTCATATTCGATTACAACAACGTAATGGAAGTAAATATTGGACTTTGATCGAAGGTTTATCCAACGATATAAATGTCAAAAAAAGTAATGATCTTTCTACGAAAGTGTTTACAAACGGGTGGAGCAGTGGTACAAGATAAGGATGGTCATCAAGTGATACAATTACAAGGCAATTGTGCAAATCGAGTAGAAGAGTTTTTATTACAATATAATGTATGTGATAAATCATTGATCAGAAATCATGCATGGACGTAATAAACTTATTTATTTCTTCTATTTTATTTTTGTTTTTGTTTCGGTTCAGGAACCATCCGTTCAGGAATAGGTTCTTTTTGTGATTGAGAAACTCTTTGTTCAGGATCTACTTGTCTAAAAGTAGAAGGAGTTCTCTTGGCTAATGGAGAGGGGGATCTTTTTCTTCTGGACAATTTTTTGAGTTTCTTAATATTATCCTTGATAATGTCTTTTGGTGGTTCAGTATATACAATTTCAGGGTTGGGAGTTAGGGTTGGAGGTTCAACTACTTTGGGTGTGTTGACAAGAGTTACTTTGTAAGCTGTAACTTCTCCAACACCTTTCAGGTCTGATGCAGAATGGCAATGTTGTTGAATAGTATTTAACACTTTTTGGGATCTTGTAACTTGGTTGGAACAATCATTTCGAAAGTGAACCATTTCGATTTGATATTGTATTTTAGGATCAAGATTCTCGAGATGTTTGGGATCCTTCTTATTACCATGAAAGCAAAAAGCGAAACCGTTAGTAGTTGATACTTTGGATTCCATTCGACTTGCTTTATTCACTGCGGATCCAAAATAATCAACTAACCAATTGTTTTGAATCAAGTGGTATTGCTTTGTAACCTGTCCATAACAAAATCCAACTCGAACTTTGAGACGTTTGGTGAATTGTTCATCAATCCAAATAGGCATCTGTTCCATACATTGTTGATAATGTAAGCAAAATCGAAATGCAGATTTCCATTGACGGAATGATAACATACAACTATCACCAGAGGTTTTTAGAAGCTTTCCTTTAAATAACTTGGCTATATCTCTTATTATATCATTATGTTTATTCAGAATATGCATCACAAATGTTTGATCATGGGAAGACCATAACTCACTACTTGATTCAATATCTGTAAATACAATTGCTCTCTCGACTAATTTACTTCTCGTTTTATTATCCTTGGACATTTTTCTTTTTTTCTTCTTCTTTTTCAATTTTCAATGAAGGAGGAAAAGTTGATCATGGCACAATTTGAAATATCATGGAGTCAAGCAATCGCTGCACTTTTTGTTCCAAGGATCCCTGTATCTGTGGTGACTGTACTGAAGAAAAGGCACCTGCCTATGTCGTGTCTATTATCCTGGTCGGAGAATACGAACAGGCCCTCGGTTTGTATCGCAAATTCAAGCACGTGATGGACGACAAGGCTGTTGCGAAGGCACTTGGTGAGTGTGACCACACCGCGGACGAGGACGATTTCCACGACCTAGTGGAAGCTATCACCTACGTTCCGGTTGGCGAGAGCATGGACGAGTGCGAACACTGCCAGAAAAATAAGGACGTGGAAAGCTCCGTGATACACTACCTCAAGTCTGGAAAGTCTGAGCTGGCCTACAGCCTTCAGACCCTGCACTTTGGCCAGAGGTTTATTGGGGGCACAAGAGTTCGCGCTGCTCTGACAGAAACCCACGACCCCAACGACTCCTACTGGCACAAATTCGTGGGGGCCATCAGGGTCGACTGGGAAGATATCCTGCATAGCAAGGACTGCGAGAAGTGCAAGGACCTCCACGAGATGAAGCTGGACGAGCGCAACGAAAGTGACATCGACTGCGATTCTGATTAAACTAGTTTTACCCCATTTCCTGTGTTCTACCACACCCACCCAAACTAAAGCCAGCACTTTGAACATGGGTGCCATGGATATGGTAGCTATAGGTAGTTTGACAATACCCACTGAAGCTGGGTCAGCTGGAGCGTGATGTTGATCGGGACTCCTCTGGTGGAGACTCCCCGTTCCGCTATGAGGCGGGTCAGGTCCGCACTGGGCCCCAGGGTTTCTTGCACGGCAGGGACGAAGATCATGTCTGGTGGGAGTGCCCTCTTCGTACTTCCTCCTCTTCTCTTCACACACACGCTAGGGCCATGCCCATCACGAGCAACTGCAGCCACGTAATAAATTTGGGTATCTTCAGGTGCCGAAAGTACCAATGGAAATACGACCAACTTGGATTAGTATTTTTTTCGAAATTCAATATACTTACTATAGCTCTTTTCTCGTTTTATTCTTATATTCTTTCTCTTTTTTTTCAATTTTCAATGACGTAGGAAGGATGAATATGGCATAACTCCAAAGACAAGAAAAATGTCAAAACCAATTATTTTACAACCTGGAAAAATTACCCAGACCATTGAATCCAGTGAAAAAGATGTATTCTACATTGACGCTTGGACCTTTCATATCGGTCAAAAAATATTCTTCTCTACCAAAAATTTAAAAAAGACAGATGAAAACAATCTCAAGGTGTTGAATGAAATCAAGGCGTGTGCCGACAAGAAACCATTTACCATTCGAGTACTTTTCACCAGCAATACTATCGAGATCAATTTGAAACATCCCAACATTACTGTGGAAGTACTTGATTGTCAGGCTTGCAAACAGAAAAAGAGAAAAAAAGCTCAAGATGGTAATGAAAGACCAAGTAAGAAGGTCAAAACTTCTAACGATGAGGAGGAGGAATCTTCTGACAATGAATCTTCATCTGATGAAGAAGACCAAGAAGAAGATGAAAAATTGAGTGAATCAGACATTACTCCTGGGCAAGTTTATATGGGACTTGAACTCAGACTGAATCGAGATGGTATTCCATATCATCCCGGATGTTCATTACATAAATAAACATGAGTTTTATCAAAACTAAACTCTCGATAAATAAACATGAGTTTTATCAAAACTAGTTTTATTGATATAAATAATAAATAAACATGAGTAACGTAAGAGAGTTGTATAACCGAAAAGTAGAAGCAAATAAGTTGCGAAAACTAAATGCTTTATCAACCCTTAATGTGGAACCTATGCATAAATGTTTAACCTTGCTAAATAATGATGATTGGACTCGTCTCAAGACATGTTACCCAATAGATAATGATTTATATCTTAAATGTAAACAAATTATAAATCCAACACAAGAACATATTTATGATATTCTAGATCAAAAAGATATACAAGATAATATTAATAATCAAGGTTTTATTCATTGGAAAAGAAGTTGGAAGTTTTGTGAATAAATATTTTTCAATTTTCTGATTCTATTCGATTTGTCTTTTTTCCATTTCGAACATGTTATTATCAAGAGAGGCGAAAGCCAAGAGATTTGGATTTTTACCAGATTGTGTAACAGAACCTACTCAAGTATTGGGTCATCGATATCATTCAATGTTGCATGATGCTGCTTACGCAAGAAATTGTGATATTGTTCAAAACATGATCAATAAGAATATCGATGTGAACTTTCCATATTCTGACCATCGTAGCCATTTACTTTTGGCTTGTCAACAAACAGACAATTCTGATGTAATCAAACTCTTGATTCATGCCAAGGCCGATGTCTCTGATGAAGAAATTCTAGTCTCTGCCATTGCACATTATAAACAAGATATTATTGATTTGATCTTGGAGCAAAAGGTATCTATTTTATCGTTTAGTTGTTTCACTAATATTTATGAAAAGGTCGATAACAAAGGACATGTTGATTTTTCCAAACACTTTCTACCCAAAAGAATTCCCAGATGTTATGGTTATAAACCAATACCTACTAGTGGAACTAATTTCTTAAGTACTGCGATTTGTTATAATAATGTTGATGCCGTTCGTTCTTTGCTTTATTACGGAGCTTCACTGCAAGATCTATTTGGAAGAGATGCTTTGGAAGTGGTGGTTTCTAGATCCAGTACAGACAAGAGAATTAAAACTCTCATCTTGTCACGTTGGCTATGCCAACTGTCTAAAGACCATAAGCATCATCCGTTATATACCAAGGATGCTTTCCGAGTCTTTGTAAAATATATCTTATCTTCACACTAAAATTTTATTTATTCAGTAAGAATCTTTTGTTTAAATTCTTGAAATCCATTGGGAAAATCATCTTTAAAAGTAGTAGAGTTGACATAATAATCGTGACTTTCAGTATATATCATATGATCTTTATTAACTTCATTAGAAAATCGATCATATATATTGATTATTTCTTGTTCATTCGATAATCGAAACAATTGTTCAGCCAATAATTCATTTTCATCTGTGATATGCTGTAAATCAATCTGATTTCGTCGTTCTGTTTCTAATTTCCAAAGTGATTTCATTTGTAATAAGCTCTTTTGATATCGTGATGATGTAGGTCTAATTTCTTTTCTAATGGTATTGACTGTTTTGATGTCTTTTTGATTATTCATATAATGAATGACTGACTTGAATAGAAATGCCATTCTTTTTGTATATTATTTGTTTTTGAAATATCATATCAAGTAAAAACACATGAAGAATATCCCGGTCTGATAGACCCAAAACAAGGAAGATAAAAGAAAATGAGTAAACTAACAGTGTATTCAAAACATGCTGAAAGATTCATGGAAATATCACCAGAAATACCTAATCGATTAAAGGACAATACCCTATTATTAGTAGATCAACATGGAAATTTGGAAAGTCATTTTCACACTTTTTATGAATGGTATATACTACAACCACCGTATGTTCAAGATTATTTTCAACTTAAGCTATTTGGAAATTTGCTATCAAATGAAAAAGCTTTGGAAACATTACAATCGTATAGCTCAGTCGGTAGAGCATTGGTATTATAAGCCAATGGTCACAGGTTCGATCCCTGTTATGCGCACTTTTTTTTACCTGTCAAATACAGCAAATTCATATTCCGGTTTTGTTAACCTATTTGAATTAATGAGAGAAAAATGCAAGGTGTTGAAGCTGTAACAGCTACTATTGTTCGTATTCTTTGTGGAGATATCAAATCAAATCATATACCCAATGTAATGGAAAGAACTTTTCCTGAATTTTCTGTAACCATGATCAATTGGATAAATAGTTCAAATGAATTGGTTGTTAATTGTCGTGTTTCTCTCAAAGAAGAATCAGTATCATTTGAAGAAATATTTACATTTTCCAAGCCATATGGAGTATTACATGGAATTGTGATTGAATTAGTGGAATTTGTACAACCTAAAATGGAAACTAAATATCAATTGCAACATATGTTACTCAATTACCAAAAGAAATTGGTCGAATATTGGAAGAAAACTGGAATTCTCAAGTCGAATAAATAAGAAATTCCGGATCAGACATTTTTGTATTCCTTTCCATGAAAGAAGAAATGTTAGAACAAGTCTCTGTTTTATTACAAACAGTATTTCCATTTATTAACTTGGTATTTGGTTATTTCATCGAATTAGAATCAAGTGAACATCAGGTATTTTATTTATGTTTAACTAAAATCTAAAACTTATTCATTTTTTTTTCAAAAAGATTTCGATTGAAATACGTTTCAATTTAGAACATGATGCAACATTTCTAGTTAAACTATATAAGGAAGATTCGTCAGAAAAGGTTTTTCCTTATTATTTATGGTATCATTTGAATTTGTACTTAGGAAACCAATACCATTGATAAATCATTTCATTCCATAGAAGAGGTTTTAGAATTTATTTCCAAGTATATTCCATCATCAGATCAATTATCATCAATCATAACCAAATCTACAACATCTGATCGAAGAGATAATAATAACACATCAGAACATGATTTGTTAATGAATCTAAAAGAGAAATGCATAGACACGGATTTATTGAAAAACATGTCGGTAACTTTGGAGTTACAACTAAGTAGTTGTAATGTCATTGTATCCCAGATATTTGATGAAGAAGAAGGATATTTCAATGCCTATATTATTCTTACCAATAAGACGGAAAGGACATTTAACAAGATGACATTCCTCATTGAACACTTTGATAAAATAAACAAGTCATTGAAGTAATTCATTGTTTTTATTGGTTAACCTTCTAACGTCCCACCCTTTATTTTAACCCTCTAAGCTGCTGGAGGCACTATCATGCCGTTAACATATATTTGGAAAAACTACGAGGAACCATCGTGGAGTAAAATTAGTGCGACTTCACGCCGAACTTAACAGGTTAAAGGGTTAAAGGGTTAAATTAAAAGTGAAGTGAACTCATTCATTTATTGTATTGGAAGAATGCGTTAAATTCAAAGTGTATTGATTTATGGATTCAATTAAGATTTGCATTGATTCATTTTGTTGTTTGAAATGTTGTATCGATGCTTTACAACTAGTTATTTCAGATTGTAACTCTTTATGCTTTTCCTCTTGTTCAGCAATGAGTTTATAAATGTTTTGTATTTGTGGAAATGACCTGATACTGTCTTCACTTTCACTCATTTCTCTTCTTTTTTTTTCAACTTTCTAAATGTTGTACATTCGATAAAATTTCATAAATTCAAACACTTGAAGAAAAAAAATGTCTATACAATGTGACTTGAACTTTTACTACGCTGGTCAATTCGCTCAAGCTGTCATGAGATTCACTGGAAGAGCAAAACAAGATGATGAATACCTTCTCGATTTGGTTGAAGATGGAAAGAAACGAGTCTTTGCTACAATTCAAAATGGATTTGTTTCCATTACTGAAGAACAAACAAGTCGACCATTATTCCAATCCGACAATAAGAACATTTCCGATATCACAAACTTCTTCTCAACGTGGGAAAGAACAAGAAGATGATTCTTCTCAAGAAACAAATTGTATATTTCAAAATAAATGAATTTCATAATATGTTAACCCTTTAAAATAAAGGGTGGGTGGCCTTCCAGTCTCCAGGGGCTTTTAGGAGCCCCTGGGACGTTAGAAGGTTAATCATACGAAATGGTCACAGCGTCATTCGTAGAAGTCACAACGTCATTCGTAGAAGTCACAACGTCATGCGAAGAAAAGAAGTCACGTTCCAGGGGTTTTATATAATTCCAAGCCTCGAGTATCAGGGAAGTTGTAACACAAAAATGTTAACCCGTTGTTTGAAAAACGTCTTCGATTGAGTTTGCGAGACAACTTTATGTGAAGAAAGCTGTCAAGGACATCGTTTAACGATCACTAGTTTGTATTGTATTTACTAAAGTCTTGGATTCTTCGAATACTAGTATTTATCCGCATCGCGGATATAACTTATATGCATTATCAAATATATGTTGTTTTCTAAACAGTGGCTTTGAAGGTTAATAATTCTGAGATCGATGGAACATTTTATGAATTCTCAGACTTTTTTCAAAAAAAAAATCATTTATTGAAAAATTTTCAATTTTCCAGGATGGTCCGATTGTGAAGATCAACACAATTCGATCTATCACTTAGCTCAAAATGATGACTCAAATGAAACTTATTGCTATTAACTTGGGTAGCACAGGCACCCTGTTCATCATACTCTGGACCTTTATTACTGGTTGGGAGTACAATATCTCGTGTAAGGTGAATGAAGAGACAAGGGAACTTTCCCAAACGTTTGAAAAATTGACTTGCGAATGCGTTGCCCGTTGCCAATGGGAGTCTTGTGATGATTTGATCAATCAAGGGAGAACCGGTCCATGTTGTTCAACTGGATACTGCCGAAGGCAATCTTATAAGGATTATCAGCTATGTCAAGTGGGACCTGTGTATCATACCACTGTGCATTTGGGTCTGATCACCGAGGACAACCATACAGCCCATACCACTTTGACCAAAGTAACTTACCAAGGATATGATACCGATTCCTATCTGAACAAACCATGGCCATGTCATTACATTCACTCTTTTGTTAATTACGCCGAACATGATGTCTATCCAGAAGATGCTGACAACAAAACCTGGCCAATTGTTCTTGTTTGTATCCTTGGCCTATTCCTCGTCCCCGTGTGGATAATCAGCATGATCAATTGTCCATTTGCTGTTGCTAATCTCTGTATGGATCTTATTTCCAAATGGAAACCAAATGTAACTGAGAAACCATCCAATGAAAAAAAGAATAAGCAAGATGGTCCCATCGAGTTAACTGGAGCTAAATTCGTAGCCGCTTGGAACAATCCTGAAATAACAGGAAAACAACCTGAAGTCGTGATTCAACTTCCAGAAACTCCTCAAGAAACTTTTCGAGAAACCTCTCAAAAACCAATTGAAGTCGTGATTCCACTTCCAGAAACTTTTCAAGAAACCTCTCAGGAAGAAGGGATACCTGTTGGAAGAACATCTTCTGAACTTAGTCAACCAGAAGGAACTATAGTGAATATACAAAAGAAGGTTCCTATTGGAAGATCATCTTCTGAACTTAGTCTACAAGAGGGACTTTCTACTCATGAAATGGAGTCTGAAGAAGAAGAACCGTCTTGGATTGGTAAATCTTCAAATGAATCATCCGTAAACGGGTCGTCAACACATGAACTTCTCGATTGAAAAGAGTTCCCGATGGAACAAATAATTGTATAAAAGTTAATTTTTTCCCAAACACATATGGATGATGGAATACGAGAAGCTCGAAAGTTGAATTACATCAAGTATAGATTATCAGAGTTAATCAAGGATGAAAATGTTCGTATGTCTATGGTAATCTATATCAAGACAAATTATCAAGATGTTAGTTCGATCATAAATAAATTGGTTGAATATTCGGCAAGATATCGATTACCTCAAGAAGCGTTTATCGATACCGAACAACTCATATCCATGGTGGAACGAAATCAATCTTTTCAATCATTATTTATTCCATCATTTGCTTTCAATCAACCACAACCACCACAACCAAGACAAGTAAATCAAAAGAGAGAAAGACCTGATGTGATTGTCATTGATGATGATGATGATAATATTCCTATGGTTTCCAAATATCAAAAAGTTGTTCAAGTTCCTGTGGAACGGGTCAAATTAGAAGCTCCTATTCCTTCTATTAACCTTCTTCGTCCCGACTCGAAGGCCCCATCCGTTAATCAAAGATCCCCGACAGGTCCCCAGGAACGGGTTAAGTTAGAAGCTGTAGAATCATCCAAGATAAAATTATTTGAATATCAGGTGTTTGCTGTTCGTCGTATCTTAGAACAAAGAGGAACATGTTTGTGTTATGATACAGGAAATGGAAAGAGTCTAGTAGCAGTCACAGCAACTCAACAAATGTTACTTCAAAACCCCAATGTTCAAATTACTGTAATAGCTCCTTTATCTCTCTTAAGTAATTTCCAACTCTCTTTAGAACGTTATGGTTCTACTAGAGATCATCCATCCTATGATTATTATACTTATGAAGGTTTTGCTATCGCGTACAAGAAGGATTTAAGTTTATTGGATGGTCGTGTAGTTATCTTTGATGAAGTTCATCATATTCGTACGGATGTCTATACAACTCTGAAAGCCAAACATAAAGCTCGAGTAAAAAAGTTGAAACGAAAGAGACATCAAGGTGAAGAGTTAACAGATGGTGAATTGGAATATATTGAACATGGAAAACAAGTCACAGAACATCTTAAACAAGCCAGTAAAATGAATATATGTGATCCGATATCTTATGTTGATGAACAAACTGGAATCGATATTCTTTGTATTGCTCCAAGATCCTTACTCGCTATTAACGCGGTGCGAAAATCGTTGAAAGTGATTTGCTTGACCGCAACACCTTTTTTCAATTCTCCATATGATATGGTTCCATTAGCCTGTATGATGCGTGGAGATAATGTCTATTCCAAACGTTACTTTACTTATCTTACCAAATCACACCGAGAGTTTCAATCCAAGTTTGGTGATTTATTCTTATTCAAAGATATTGATAAAAATGATAAAGATTTCCCACATGTCAAGACTCATAAAATTGATCTTATGATGACTCGAGAATACTACAATGCTTATCATGAAATTGAAGAAGAAATTCAATCGAAAACCAAGGTATTGAATCTTGATAATCCATGGTACTTTCTTTTTCTCTTCATTTATATTATGTTGTTTTTTATTGTTTTTTTCAAGGGTATTTCTATCGGGTCTAAGAAGAGCTACCATGTCTTTGGAAGAAGCAGTTAAACCCAAATTTGCTATTGATATTGTTTCAGAAGGATTCAAAACCATTGTATTTTCAGTCTTTAAATCACAAGGTATCATTTCTTTCCATACTTTTATTTCATGTTAAAAAGGTATCCATCTGGTGGCCGAGGGACTGAAAGCGAAAGGAATCTCCTATGTAGAAATTACTGGTGATATCTCAGAAGATGTAAGAGATACATATGTGGAACGCTTCAATTCAACCAAAGAAGAATCTGTGGATTCGGTGGATGTCATTTTGATTACTGCAGCCGGTGGAGAAGGTACCACTTTATTTAATTTTGGTTCTAACCATGACAAAAGGTATCGATCTTCGTGGAGTGCGAAAGATTGTGTGTTTGGAATGTGAATGGAATCAAGCCCAGCTAAAACAAGCGATAGGACGTGGACCACGACGTAAAAGTCATCATCATTTACAAGAAAGTGAACGCATAGTGGATGTGTATTTATTATGTTTAATCAAACCAAGTCGAGAACATAGAAAGAGTGATGATTTTATTGAAGAGAGTGCTGATCAAATGTTACGAAGACATACAATGAAGAAATTACGTGATATTGAACCTGTGGAGAAATTATTACGAAATTGTTCAAGATCTTTCTGATAATAAAAGAAGATTTTCCTAGATACTGTTATAGTTTTTCAATAGAAAATCATATTTTCGTTTTCAATAGAAAATCATATTTTCGTTTTCAATACAATTAACTGAAAGAAATCATGTTATCCACCAAGTCTGATCAATATCGCCAATGGGAAACAAAGATAGATAAAGTTGTAGAATGGGTTGCTTTGAAATTGAATCATTTAGAACGATTAATTCATGTGCTGCAGCAGCATAAAATGAATACAAATAACCTAGGATATGATCCATTTCCTCAATTAGAACCATTGTATGTTGAAGTGAATCTTGATCATTTATATTTAACCCAAAAAGCTGAAGTAGAACAAGTATTTCCCTGGAAATCCAATTCAAGGACTTTAGAACAGGTTCTTGAACGTACTAGACAATACTGTCGTAAATTCATCTACTACGATAGCATTGCTTCTATGGATATGGTAGAATCATATGTCATAAACCTAACTTTGGCTATACTGAATTTCAACCCAATCATTCCAAATTTTGATCAAAGTTTATCTTCAGATAAGAAGAAGGAAACATTTACTTTGTTTGATATCTTGGAGGTTAGCTTAACCCCTTACATAGAAGCGAATGAAGTTATGAAATTGATTTGTGGCTATGTTGATATAACTACTATTGCTTATACTACGAATGCGG
>Ga0214923_10006310_pt1 | contig 13379 bp, 14 predicted proteins | sample LL1510_MetaG_FD_177993 | JGI IMG/M metagenome (GOLD analysis project Ga0214923, IMG submission 177993) | Freshwater microbial communities from Lake Lanier, Atlanta, Georgia, United States - LL-1510 | ecosystem: Environmental > Aquatic > Freshwater > Lake | place: USA: Georgia | collected...
GGTCAGGCTCAGCTAAACTCTTCTAAAATAAGATTCTCTATTCACTTTTTATTTTTTCTTAAGAAAAGAGGGCACTCCTCGCATGAGCCTCTCTCTCCTCAAGCACACTCAAAGGGGGCAGGTATTTAAATTTTTAACTTATTTTTCATTGGCCATCTTTCGAACTTTTCTCTCAAGATCGTTTAAGCCATCCGCTACTTCATTAAGACCTTTTTTAAGCAAATGCCTTGCTTCATCTCCAACCCGCTCCAATGAATCTTTAGCATCTTCTATTTTTTCTTTTGCCACTTCTTGAAAGTCATTTTCGAGCTTTTCTAGATGAGATTTGTCTACAGAAAAACCTGAAATAGAGCAGTAAAACATCGATAGAAGGATTAGTTTTTTCATAATTCTCAAAATTTATTTTGTGTTCTTAATTCTTAAACCTAAGTGTTCGTAAAGAAGTTTACAACTTCTTCTTAGACTTTGCGAGTCCGTGATTAATTTTAGCCAATCAACTGGGTTTCCGTTGTAAGGATTTCTCACCGACCCTGCTCTATCAACTTCGAGTACAGTCATGTTTCCAATGGCATTTGCGAACCTTAAAATTCGCCTCGATTTCGAGCCATTATTAATCGTATCCTCAGGTATAACAAGCTCTATCGTTGGCAATCCTGCGGCTAATGCGGGACCATCGAGCGCCCCTCCTTTCATACCGATTTGCCCAACTAGATGACCGTGTTGTTTCAACTCTCGAAAAAGATCAAGCTGACGAGTGACTTGAGTATTCCAGTCATCGAATAATTGTTTTTTCCAGAGCTCGGTCATATTCAAAACTTTTCCATCTTTAATTAAATGGTGGATCTCGTTCCATGAAGGATCTACAGGTGGGCCCAAGATCATAGGTAGATAACCTCTTAGAATAGATTCGCTCAATAACGTGCTCAGCGTCTCTTGCGACATATTCCTTTCCGGTTGATACGAAGCATCTTGTCGATTCCAAATAGCTACGAGGGGTTTTGAGTCTGTACGCTTGTTTAGTATTTCTTCCTGAGCAAATTGCTTCACTTCATTTGGGGGGTCCGTTCCCGACCGATTAAAAAGCAGAACTGCTTTTTTAAGAGTTTCATCGGGATCACCGTAAACAAACCTCTCAAACGCCTGTGTACTGTCAGCCAGAGGGCTCACAACAGGTGCAAAAAATTTTCCAGATCCATCCGGCTTAGTTTTTCCGATAAGTCCTAAAACATTATAACCGGTGCTTGGAATTAGGGTATTCCCTCGAATAATTCTCTTTGTAAGTCCGATCTGCCTAAAAAATCCGTAAATATTGAGTGCTTGTCTAGCCTCAGGAATCGCTTCGAGGTTTTTTAATTGTTCATCGGAGGGAACTTCCTTGAATTCACTAAGGAAGGGCAAATAAACATAGGCCTCTTTATCAGATAAAAGAGCCAGTGCCACGTGGTACATTTCTCCGAAATAAGCACCCTTTTTAAAATCAAAATGATAGATCGACTCCTTCGCAAAGCTCTGTGCGGGCAAAAGTAGAATCGCTGATAGAAGCAAAGGCAAAAAGGCACTTCTAAAAAGTTTTAATTTCATCCGGTTCATTGGGTGAGAAACTTCAATCAGTAGCCCATTTCACAAGCTTATTTTAGTTATCAGAATCTGACGTTCCAAGTTATTATTAAACCATGTGGAAAGCACTGGGTAAAATACGGCGATTGATTTCAGGCACCTCTGGAAACAAAGATGAGCCATCAGCCCTTCAAGAATGGGATGATGCAATGCTTTCAATCGATGCTCTTGGTTTCTGCATCTTCAAAAACCTAATTACAGATGAACAAATACAAATCATGTCTGAGGTATTGGAGAATCGAACTACTGATCAAGACTTTATTCAGCCTGAATTAAGCAAAAGTCGAGAGGGGAAATTTTATTTTTTGTATCAACACCCTTTATTTCTTGATGTCATATGTCGCCCTCCAATTATGAAATTGCTTACAACATTGCAGGGTAATGACTTTCGACTTGATCATGCATTTGGCCTAAGGGACTTAGGCAGCTACCACACAAACCTGCATGGAGGAGAAAGAGCTGGTCAAGGGACCTGCTTTTACTATAACCAGTACTTCACGACAGGCGGAAAAGTTCATTGTGGAACAATTCAAGTTGCAATTGTACTCAAAGGGGGTGGGGGCCCACAGAAAGGTGGCTTTATTCTTATCCCCGGCTCTCATAAGTTAAGTGTCCAGTTGAATACAGGAGAGATCGTTAAATCAATTACTAAGGGCTATGATCACCCTCTGATAGTTACGCCCGAGTTAGAGCCGGGCGATGTGGTGGTGTTTCCAGAGTCGCTGGTTCATGGAACTAAAGCAATGTCTCAAGGTCATGAACGAATTCATCTGATGTATAACTTTGTCCCTGGATACATGAGTTTTAAAGCCGATTTTGATTTTACCAAAATTCTCCCTCACGCAGACACAGAGCTAAAAAAACGACTTCTTAGAGGTCCTGGTACGATTATTTCTGAGTCGAAAGAAGGGGGCCAGCAGTAGCGAACCTCAAATTTCATGAAATAGATTTTCAAACCCAGTTTACATGTTTCATTTTGGAACATCCTCAGATTTCTAGGAGTGCTGATTCTCTAGTAGAATCCTTGAAAACTCAAAGCTCTCAACTCACAATTCAACGAATCAAAGGTTATTCCGAAGCAAAGTGCGGAAGAAAAACCTTTCAGAAAGTTCATACTTCACCTGATAGAAAGTGGTTTCTTCCCAGCGAGCTCGCCTGTTTATTGGGTCACAGAAAAATTCTTCGCCTTTTTTTGAACTCAAAATTTAATTACGCGCTCATTTTAGAAGATGATATTTCAATCCACCAAGAACTTCTGAAAATTTTAAATAAAATCGCAACTTATTTAAAAAATGACTTTATCTTATCTCCTTTTGAAAGTGGATTCGAAATACCTCTTATTTTTAGTAACAAATCGATAGACCAAGATATTGTTTTGGAGAGAAATATTGGTGCAAGCCGAGGCGCTTATACGATATTTTTAGATCGAATTGCAGCGCAAAAAGTTTTAAATGAAATGCACTATTATCTCCCAGCAGACCATTTTTATGGATTGCCACGCCATCATGGCTCGAGAAATTTTTTTATTCGTGGAAAATATGTAAATCTTCTTGAGGTACCAAGTACTATTGATGGAAATAATCGAAATAACAAAAGGGATATTCGTACTTCTATTCTTTTTTCCTCCATTCCTCGAAAATCGCACAAAGCACGATGGTATTTTCCATACTTTTTGCTTTGGTTCTTAATGCATATCCAACAATTATTGATCCAGTTATTAGGAAAAAAAGGGGCTCTGAAATGGCTACCCTGCCCTTTTGGGAAACAAATTGAAAATCACAATACTACATCAGGTTAAATGGTGCGCCCTCTGATTCCCATTAAAGATTTTACGCACGGAGCCAACCAAAAAATAATTTTTGAGTGTGAAGCATGATCTCGGACGAATTTCCAAAGCATTCTGGGTGGCAATCCCTTAGGACCCATCAATAAGCGCCAGCGTTCTTTTAAAGGTAAAGAAGTATCTCGATAGCTTCCCTGAAACGAATTGTCCTCACAAACCCCGTGAACACCGGGAGCAAGCCAAATGGAAATTCCCTTCTTACTAGCGCGAAGTCCATAATCATAATCAGCAAACCCATGCACATAGAACGGATCGAGAAGCCCTATGCTTTTTCTACAACTCTCCGAGACGAGCACAAAGTTTCCAGTCATGTTATGACAGCCTACAGGTTTAGAAGGTGCTTCCATAGGTTGAAACGTAAAAGTCAACTTATGAAACAGTCGCCCTCCGTAATGGGTTCCGGTGCTGTTCTCTACTGAAATACTTCCTGTCACAATCGCATTCTCTTGCCCCATCTGTTTATGCGTTTCAAAGAGAGAAGCGATAGCATTGGGATACAACTGAACATCGTCATTGAGCCAAAGATAGAAATCACAGGGGATAGAATTCTCCCAAGCCTTTAACATCCCTCGCGACCAATACAAAGAACCATCTCCATCGATCACTTCGACTTCAGGAAATTTCTCCTTGATCGCAGCTTTCGTACCATCTGTCGAACCGTCGTCTACAAGTACAACGCGTAGAGAAACGCCTTCGGGTAGTTCTTGCTTTCGCAGAGAATCTAAGCAATGCAGAGTCAGGGTCTTTCGGTTGTGGCACGCCATTAAAACTGCAACTTGGAGGTTTGTGGATGATTGAACAGAGGGGATCTCTTCTCGATCTTTTTCTGCTGAGATTGAGACAGTCAAACTAGGTGGTTTTGATTCTTGAAAGTTATCCATTGATATATCTAAAAGAGTGGGTGGCTATTAATTCCATTACTTTGTAGTTTAACATATGGTGGGGGTTACTTCAGATTAAGCGAACCACTTACCGTTGAAGAAGAGTATGAGGCAATTTGGAAACGGGCAGGGTTAGATACGAACGGGCTGGCGCGACTTCGTAGCGAGGGACGGCTATAAAAAACAATGTAAGACAGTTGGGGAAAGAAGTTTGCAGCTACAATTAGGCTAATGCAATATTAAGCAGCTTTTACAGCGACTTTGAGCCTTAAGCCTGCTCGATCTACCATTCCTTGCAAAGATAGCGCTACAAATCTTTCTTTTGAATAACCCAAAATTTTTGCATAGCGTGCTGCTCTTTCAGGGCTAAGTGCTTTTCTTCCTTTTTCAATATCATTTAAGTGTGATTTAGAAATTTTTAGAAGCTTAGCAAATTCGGGCTGGGTCATCTCTTCTCCCAAACGAATGGCTTCGAGGAGCTTTCCAAAAGTTACGGGCCCCCCGGTCACTCCCTCAAGAAACTTAACGGCATCTGTTTTCTTTTTAGTATTCATGTTTGCATGGTTCGTCATGGTAGCCCGAAGTTTTCCTATCTGTCTCAAGCCCTCTCTCTTCAATATCTTCAATCCAATCTTGTAACTTCACAGCGATAAAAACCGGGATTTTTCTAAGGGCTTTTCTTGCTTTTTCGCCGATTTGAACATGATGAATCACTGGCAATGTAGTACACCGCTGTGGAGTACTACGTCAAGCTGAAGAAAGGGGAACTCTAACCACGCATTTTTAGCCGAGCAGATAATGGTACTTTGTACCGCTTATCCGTCCGAAACGACAAATATCAAACCGCCGAACTCTTAATAACGCGACTCAATTCTGAGTTTAAGGTTTTTTTTTTCGAAACTAAATGACCCTCTTTGACTCGACGGGGAATTGCTTCTAGTTTCATTTTTTTCAATTGTTCCTGAAAAACATTTTGGTTGCAAACTAAAGGCGGTGTTCCATACAATCAAAAGAGGCTTCTGAGTTCTGGAAATCGCTCAACACAGCTTGTTAGAAAGGTTTTTTTCGTTAGGATTTTAGTGGCAGCGATTGGGCCGAGATTTAAAATAGAGAATGGTTGAAAATAAAATAATAAGAAAATCAGTTTCAGAAAAAAATGGCGAACTTCCAACTTCAAATAAAAAAATGGTTTCTTAACAAGGCTACTTCATGTTTTTCATTGTTTGGCATAAATATCATAGCCGGACTAATGCTGGCCTTGCTGTGGTGGAGCTTCGAACATGGGTTCATACCGCTTTCTGTTCCGCTCTTGCCATTGATATTCTGGGGTGGCTTATTTTTATCGATCGGGTTTGGGTTTTCGCTTGCTATGTGGCCGCGAATGGCAGTTATTGCTATTGTAATCGAGGGTTTTCTTAGCTTAGTGAATCATCTCAAAATCGAGGCACTATCATTTCCACTGACTTCACTGGATATCGACTACACAATAAGAAGTCCATTTGAGTTTTTAAGTGCTATTGGGCTCAAAGAATTTTATCAATTTACCTTAGTGAGCTTGCTTGGCTTTTTTTTATTGGCCGGACTGCTATTACTCTTTCGTAATCGGCGCTCTATTTTTTCCTTATCCATACCTAGAATTACTTTGGTCTCCCTAAGTATTTTATGCTTCATCCAATTCTATCAGTCTTTTGGGCTGTATTTGACTAACAACCAGCGTTCGATTTTCAGGGGGATGAATACTTGGGAACCTTCGGGATTAAGCAAAATTTCTAGGAGATTGGGTTCGCTAGCATTCCTTTCGTTCGGCAATGGCCTAGAGCACGAAGAATTTAAGACTTATTCCTCATCGGTGGCCGGATGGCGAGCTCTAGCCGCTTCCCGAAATGAAAATGCGATCCGCTCTTACTTACCAACCCAAACCACAACCCTTCAGCCAAACATTGTTTTTATTCTCGCAGAATCTACTTTCAATCCCAATACAGCATTTCAACTCACAAATTCAGTAACTAGCCCAATTTTTGATGGCTATCCAGGTGGGTTTGCGGGCCAAACTAGAGTAAGTGTCATAGGTGGTGGAACTTGGACCACAGAGTTTGAAACCATTACAGGGATGCAAACCAAACTTTTTGGACTTCAGGGCAGGTACGCTCCGATTACTTTATCGCCAAGATTAAAAAATAGTTTTGTGACCTACTTGAAGAAAAAAAAATATTTCACTGTCGCTTACTTTCCCGCCAATGGAAATTTTTATTCAGCCCGCAAAGCCTATAAGAACTATGGTTTTAGCTTATTCCTAGATGCTCGCGACCTCAAATTACCAAATTCTTGGCTACAGTTTTCAGACGATATGATGGCAAAAATAGTTGTAAAGCAACTTCCTCCATCGGATCGAGAGCCTTTTTTCGCTTATGTTGTTTTGTTAGAAAATCATAGTCCCCATCCTTGCAGAAACTTCTCAAAAGAAAATCAACTTGAAACCTATTTTAGTAAAGAAGTTGAGTGGGATAAGAGTTGTCAACTAAATGAGTATCTTAGGCGTTTGCGCTCTACCGAATCTGCGATAGCAGCTGTCATTGCTAAGCTTAAAGAGGATGAACAAAAAACAGGCCGCCCTTACGTCATTGCCATATTTGGAGACCATCAACCCCACACTTTCGTTGCTCCTCGCTTTGAAAAAAATCGAACTTCCATTTCTCCTTTTGAAACTAGCTATTCAATCGTCAAGAGCCCTACTATTCAGTTGCTCAATATACAGCCGCCATTTCATATCAGTCTTATTCCAACATGGATAAGCACTCTTCTCGCAACTCACCACGAAGATCTTTATCTACCCGAAAACTTCTTTCTCTACGAACAATGTGGCGACACTTCCAATGTCTTGAGCTGCAAATACTTGGGGTTACTAAGAGAAGCCTATTTTAGGGATTTAATGAAGTAGTCGACCAAGAGTTTTTGTTCTAACGGATTTTCACTTACACAACACACCCGAAAGTTAATACCTGCAACCTTTGAGTGGGCCTAATAGGGGGAAAAGGTGAGAGAATTTACAAGTAGTTATGTTACTCTTAGATGATTTATGGCTTACTTCCACCACTACCAGAGATTAGGAGCTTTTTTGCTCCTTGTACCCGACTCTGAAGCGCATTCTTTTCGATACCAGTGACTTTAATGTTTCTAGAAACTAAATCGGTACTGGATGCAAAGCTGACTTCTCCTTGATTTTGATTTCCCCAAACATAACTTTTCATTTTCTCCTCGTATTCAACAGCTTTTTCTAAGTCTCTTTTGTAAACCCATTCCTCATGGCCAGTACATTACCAACAGGCGTAATGGCTTTTGACTCAATGGGAATTTGAACCAACTTTTTTAAAGACCACTCATACACTTGATCTGGGGTTTTACCAGACCATACTTCTTCATGTTTCTTAAAATCAATCACTTCTTCATAGGTCCCACTTTCTACACTTTCGGAAACCGCTATCAAAATCCCACTGACATCTCCTGTACTCACATGGCTCATGATTTTTGAGTCAAGCTCAGTAACATTGATGCAGGTTCTTTTAATGATATTCTTAATGGCTCCTTGATTGGTGATGAAGGCTTTTCCCACTTCTTGTGACAAAAAATGGCTTAAATTCACCTAAGGATTGGTGTTGCAAGAAGCTTGCACTCTTTTTTCAAAGATCGGTCTAGTTTGTGAATCAACAAACCTCACCAATGCTTCGTCCTGAGTGAAGTGAAAATGAGCAAATCCTATCGTATGCGAGGCGTAGACACTTCGTAGGCCTTTTTTGGACTCTCTAGGATGGCCCGTGGCCCCACTCACAATAAAGTGGGGACGGCCTTTGTCGACCAAATACTGTAGATCATGATCATGCCCGGTCAGATAAAAATCAGCTCGGTCCTTTAGGATTGGGAGAAGCAGGGTTTTCAGCTGTGTTGAATCCCCATGAGTTCCATATGAAAAAATGGGATGATGCCCATAAACACATTTCCATCGGCTCGAACTTGCTGTTAGTTTCTCATCAAGCCACTGAGCTTGTTTCAAATCAAAATTCTGTGTATCAATAGCAAAGAATTCTACTGGACCTCGGATAAAAGAATAATACCTCTGTGGCATTTTCCATTTTGGTGACTTCACAGTGTAGTCGATTTGAGACTGAATGCTCCCGCCGTAATCGTGATTTCCAAGAACAGCATAGAAGGGGAGATCTATTTGTGAAAAAGGCTCTTCGAAATGGCTCGTCCATTTTGAATCGGAAATAGACTTTACGCCACTTGGGTAAATATTATCCCCCAAAAGAGCTACAAAATCGCAACGCTCTTTCTGACAAAAGGAGGATACCCCAAGGGCTAGGTTTTTCTGATTTTCATTGCCAAAACCGGCATCTCCAAAAGCAACAAAGCTGGTTTGGAATTCGGCGGTAGTGGGCAAGTGACTACAAGAGATGGTACCGAAAACTAAGATGAGACAAAATCGAAGCAATGGCGACTTCCTTTCCGACTTTGTTAATTTTACTCATTCACCAGAAAAACGAACATGTTTTTCAGATGAGGATTGATCAGTTTCTTTTTCATAACCAAATCCTAAAGAAATCTTATTTTTTTATGGTTTCTTTTCTGAATTGAGAATGATTGAGCGTGTATGTCCGATAAAGAGTTTTCCGTATCGATTCTTCTCGGCGTCCCGACCATCTAAATAATCCAATCCATCTGCTTCCAATGAAGGCACTTGACCCTTCCAAAAGATTTGTGATTGGGATCGTTTGATAGTACATACAGCTCTGAGTTTGGAAAATCTTCAGAAAATTTAAGCAAAACTTCTGCATGTTCTTTTTTTATGTGGGATGTGGATTTTATTTCAATTGCTACTTCGGTATGTCCGGGTCGGTCGATGATAAGATCGACTTCATCTTGGTCGTTTAGACGCAGAAACGAGTATCTGTAATCTTTACCCATGTATTCGGCTCGTCTCATGATTTCGTGAATTAAAAAATGTTCGAAATACAAGCCATACAAGTAATGATTCTCATCAAACGGCTGATCCACCGTTCGCTGCAAGGCACGAAGTACTCCGGTATCAAAAAAATAAAATTTTGGGGTTTTACCCGCAGCCTTACGAAAAGAACGATTTAATGGTAGCAGTGTGTAGCCCAAGAGTGTGTCTTCTAAAATTTGAAAGTATGTTTTCACGGTCTGATCCGACACTCCCACATCTTGGGCGACTTTTGTGTAATTAAGCAGGTGACCGCTCATTTGACCTGCAACTTGAAGAAACTTTGTAAAGGGCTCGAGCTTTCGGACGAGTTGCTCTTCAGCAACTTCTTCTTTTAAATAAGTAGATACGTAACTTCGTAAATACCGAACAGCATCTAATGAGCTTGCCCCCCGCCAAGCCTGAGGGAGGCCACCGAATTTGAGGTGTCGCAACAAATCAAAATCCTGAGCCAATTCGATACTGATCAAGGGATAAAGATGAAATTGGTAGGCGCGGCCCCCCAGCAAATTGGCGGCTCCCCGGCGCAGCTTCCGGGCGCTAGAACCCGAAAAAATAAATTTTGCATTTTTACGGTCAATCAGACTTTGAGCGACGTCCAGCAACTTGGGCGCTTTCTGGACTTCATCGATAAAAATCCATTTGCCTTCGGCAACGGCAAATTCAAGCTTGGCTTTTAGTTCTGAAATTCCAAATAAAGCTTCCTCCGCTTGCACCGGATCGAGGAGATCCACTTCGAAGAGCTGATTCCCGGCAAACCGATGGCGTATGAGGGTGCTTTTCCCAGTTCCTCGGGCCCCAAAGAGGAAGAAACTATTTGAAATTGTAAGGTTATTTAATCTCTTATACACACTTCGGATTTTACAATAAAATCCGAAGTATATCAAGGGAGTAGCCGAATCAAGTCCGTTAGTAGTTCATTTTGGGTGTACTAGGACGTCGATTAAGCGAGAACCTAAAACTAATAGCATTACGGAGGGCTTTCACACCAAAATGGAGATGCTCTCCAGGCGTGCCTTTGGGTTTAGAAATTTTAATAACTATAGAATACGAGTCCTTGCCCATTGTGGGTGGGATGGCGTATTCACTAGAACTTGAAATCGGAGGACTTCCCCCGTTGTTGGAGTGGAGCCATCTATCCGAATTCTACACAAATGGTGGAGGTTACTCCAAAGTAGGCGAACCACTTACCGTTGAAGAAGAGTATGAGGCAATTTGGAAACGGGCAGGGCTAGATGCGAACGAGTTGGCGCGACTTCGTAGCGAGGGGTGGACGGTGAGTCAGTTGGTGGCTTACTTTGGGTATAGTAGGACGTCGATTAAGAGATTACTTAAGCTACAAAGACTATCAGATTTACCTTGAATCCAAGTCTTATTTATGAGACATTCAAAACGTGATAAATTTTGCCCCTTGCCGAAAAGAGCTTCGTGACTTTCCGTAGACAGTTCGTGAGGACCTTGCGGATGCTCTCGCTAGACTTGAAGCTGGGCTTTCTCTTTCCATGCCACTTTCGAGGCCGATGCCTAGCATAGGACCGAAAGTACATGAGTTACGGTTTCGGGATCGCTCTAGAATTTATCGCGTTATTTACTTTATTGCGATTAGCAAAACTATTCATGTTCTCTGTGCATTTAAAAAGACGACGCAAAAGACAGAACAGAGATATTTAGAGTTAGCTAAGTTAAGGCTCAAGGAGGTTCTATGAAAAGAACAACAGCGGAAAAACTAGCTAAAGAATTACGGATTTCAAGAGCTAGGGGGATTGAGGCTGTGATCAAGGCTCAACTCATTCGAGCGGTTACGGATGCTGCTCATGAGCAAGGAATAACCCATGATCAGATCGCTAAACGGTCTGGTGTCCCAAGAAGTGCAGTCACTGGAATTTTGTCTGGAAGTCTCCAGAAGGTAACTCTTGATCGAGTGCTCAAGCTAGTCGAAGCCGTTAATCTTACCGCGGAAGTGCGAACCAAAAGAGCCGCGTAGGGTTTTTGAACAATAAGAATTATGGACCCTCATTTCTGGCCGAGCAGATAATATCGATATTTAAAATTATCGCGAATAAAACTGTCCAACAAGCTGTGTAGTACGGTTCCAAAACGCAAGGACGAGTCGGGATTGGTCAGCATACGAAAACGTGTACTAAAAATTATGGAGGACATTTTAAGGGCCGGAGTTCAACCCTTTAAAGTGGTGCGACCTAACAACGATGGTTATTGCATTTGGTGTAATTTAGGAAACTATGGACCGTCAAAAGCAGAGATAGCAAGCCTGCGAGGTAGAGTCTCCGAGGGGAGTTAGAATTCGAGACCACCAAAAGTAAAGCCGTACCGGGAGGTGCCGAAGGCTAAACTTTTCCGAAGTGAACCTTAGAAAAGTATTGACCAAACCGATAAGTAGTTCAGAATGGTTAAGCCATGAAAAGAGCTCTTTTGCCCTACATTCAAAAAGATCTTAAAGGAAAAATAGTTCTTTTGGCGGGTTCAAGACAAGTGGGTAAAACTACTCTCTCAAAGTCCTTGGTGAAAAGGTTTGAATACCTTAACTTTGATGCCTCAAAGGATCGCAAAATAATCAATCAGCTAGAATGGCGGAAAGATGTTGAGCTCGTGATTCTAGATGAGATCCACAAAAAAATGCATTGGAAGTCCTGGATTAAAGGGATTTATGATACTGACGGAATCCCTCCTGGGCTTCTTCTTACGGGTTCTGCTCGGTTAGATACCTTTCGAAAAGGAGGAGATTCCCTGGCAGGCCGTCATTTTTATTATCGGCTTCACCCTTTCACCGTGAAAGAACTCATCGGTCAAATGCCGCCCGAGGAAACTCTAAAGCGAATTTTGAGTTTTGGTGGCTTTCCAGAACCTTTTCTTTCCAAGTCCCACCTAGCCTCAGAAAGATGGAGAAGGGGCCATCTCGATGTCATTTTAAGGCAGGACCTTCTTGATTTGGAGCGAGTTAGGGAAATTAGAAACATTGAAATACTGATCGAACTTCTTTCAGAACGGGTCGGCTCGACAGTTTCTCTTCAGTCCTTAGCTGAAGATATCGGCACCTCGAGCCATACCATCAAGCACTGGCTTGAAATTCTCGAAAGACTTTTTGTTATTTTTAAAGTCACCCCTTTTTCTAAAAACATTTCTGCTGCTATCAAAAAAGAATCAAAATACTACTTCTACGATGTTGGCCAAGTTGCAAACGGGGAAGCGGCTCGATTAGAAAATGCAGTTGCCTGCGCCCTTTTGGCAGAAATTTCTTTTCAAGAGGACACCACTGGCAAAAAGGGGGCATTACATTTTATTAGAAACAAGCAGAAGCAAGAAGTTGATTTCTTCGTGCTCATGAATAAAATGCCCAGACTCTTAGTCGAGGTAAAGCAAAGCAACGAAAACTTCTGCCCTACTTTATTGCGTTTTTTTCAAAGTTTGCGAACTCAGAATCTCGCCGCCTATCAAGTTGTCCGTAACATTGAACGACGAAAAGAAAAAGCAGGGGTTCAATTAATATCGGCGGTTGATTTTTTGAGTGGATCGCTTTTGTGAGCTACGATGATAATTCATTCGTACCCCAGAGGGTAGACGAATGCTCTGAGAAACAACGAATGAATTGCTGATTTATGCTCGATTTGGTAACAAAATGCCAATCCGGATCGTAAAAGAAAAGCAGTCATTGGTCTGATGACGAGAGCCGACGAACAGCGGGGCCAACGCTTTATAAGTATATCAACGCTCCCTTAGAATGTGACGGCCAAAAACACCTAAGCGAACCGCCGGAGAGAATGGATTAGTCACCATTCCCATAAGAAGCAGTGAACGTCAGCAATCCTTCGGGCTAGGGTTGAAGTAACTTAGCTTCATAAAAAATATACGAATGAATTTCGGCTCTTGAACCCAGATAGTGGAATGCAGAGGGTCAAACAAGTTACCTGATAAGATTTGGTTTCGGACTAAATCTAAAAGGAGGACTTGATGACCCCAGGCCATCATCTCGCGCGTTGGTGCGCTTTGCCAGAACTAAAATTTATAAAATTCAAAGGAACGTCTC
>Ga0214923_10006312_pt1 | contig 13378 bp, 14 predicted proteins | sample LL1510_MetaG_FD_177993 | JGI IMG/M metagenome (GOLD analysis project Ga0214923, IMG submission 177993) | Freshwater microbial communities from Lake Lanier, Atlanta, Georgia, United States - LL-1510 | ecosystem: Environmental > Aquatic > Freshwater > Lake | place: USA: Georgia | collected...
AATAATAATATTATTTCTGATTATAAAAAAAATCATTCTCACCGTAAAAGATAGTTATTTACAATATTTCATTATTTTACTATATTATAATTTTACTATATTTTTATAAAAATTATATTTTTTATAAATTCTTCTTATTACTAAAAATATCACGCACTTCAAATTTCCATTTTTCATCATTATTATTTAAATTTACTATCATTGGTATATGCTTTTGTAATATATTACAAAATGGGATATATACTTCTCTCGTATATCTTATTTCTGGTGCAATGTTACATAACGATTTTACAAAATTTTCTAATTCATTTATTAACTCATATTCTGTTTCTGGTATAACAGTAACTATCTGTTCATATACAATTAATATATCTCGTGGTATTTTATTCATTTTTATTATCTATTTATATCTCATCTATTTATTAAGATATTTCAATTTTTTATTTTTTATAATATTTTTAATATTATATTTTTATAATTATACTAATTCCACCATTCTTCGTTCCAATCATTTATATCTATTTGTTTATATTTATCTTTCGATTTTGTAAATAATTTTGTTATAGATGTTTTCGATATAGATATAATATTTTGTATTTTATTATATACTGTTATTGAGTCTTTGACAGAATTATCATTTATACATAATTCTGATGAAACTAATTCTCTATTCTTATCTGATATCATTTATATATTTTTATATTATTATTTACTTTTGAATGATAGATTTTTATATTTATTATTCTCTATATTTCAGTAATCTCGTTATATTAAATCGTATCCTATAATTTTCTGGTGTTATTATTTTCCTAAATAATTTAATAAATGTCATTTTAGTATGCATATATATAATTCTATCATCATTATATATAGTATTACTAAAAAAATTACCAATAAAATTTTTTTCATTTTTTGTTAATAATTTATATTTCCATTGAATTGGATATAATTCACCATCAATTATTTGTTCATTTCTTTTAGTTAATGTATTTATTATTTCATTCATAAAAATTTCATCTTCAATTATATTATCTTCAGTATCTACAAATAATACTTTCATATTAAATATATCTTTACATTTATTATAATCATCATAATTATCAATAAATTTATCATCTATTGGCATATTTTTATATTTATATACCATACATATTTATTTTATCTTCAAAAATTATAAATTTTATTATATTTACTAAATTTATGAAAATTGTAAAATTATTTCTATATTTTTATAGTTACAATATTCTCGAATTGGATCAATGAAATTAAAAGATTTTTGTTTCCAATTTATTGTTAAAATTTTATCACCATAATTATTTATTATTATTAATTTCTTTATTTTTGGATAAAATTCTAAAAATTTTTCTAAATTATAAAATACATCATTTGTTGTTATTTGAATTATCTCTAAATTTGTTAAGTCAAATACACTTCTATAATCTATGTCTATAAATGGACTTTTTATATTTAATCTAAAATCTATCTTAAATATTAATTCTTTGATTGTCTTATTGTGTATACGTTCTTTTATACTTGGAAATTCATCAATAAATTCTATTGTTTCTAAATTATATAGATATCTGATCTTTTCAAAATATATGATTTTATTTTTTTTTATTTGGAATGATATTTTATCTATATTTATTGGTATTTTGTTTTCTTTATTATCATTAATATCATAACTAATGCATATTTCTGAATAAATATTATTCTTAACTAATTTTAATTCACTCTCTAATTTTATTATTTGGTTTTTATACTCTTCTATCTTGTTATCATTTTTATTTATTTCTACCTAATAAAGAATTTATTTTTATATTATTTTCCTCACTTTCATATTTATTTTTTATTATTTCTACATCTTTTTTATGTATTTCATCTTCTATATCATTTATTTTATCAATTATTGGTATTATATTATAATCTTTACGCTTGAATATATTAAACATTATATAACTTTCTTATAATACTATATATTTTATTATTATATGGAGTGTTGTTTATTATAATATAAATCTAATTATATAATGAAAGCGATCTGTTTAATATGTTTTAATCCAAGTAAAATTTGGTGCAAATTTTTAAATAATTTTATAAAATATAAAGTTTTTATGATTGTTGATGATAATACTAAAAAATTAACTATTTTCAAAAATAATTACAAAAATATTACATTTTTACAAATTAATAATATTTTTTGTATAAATTATGGCTATACTAATATGAATTTTACTATTAATAAATTAGTATCTGGTTGGGAAAAAGCTATTTTATACTTTTCAATCGAACATAAATATTTTGATCATATTTGGTTTATTGAAGATGATGTATTTTTTTATGATGAACAAACAATCGAAAATATAGATAAACAATATTTATATGATGATTTACTATCAAATTCATACGATACTAATATTGATGGTAATTCAAATGAATGGCATTGGAATAAAATAAATATTAATTATTTTCCACCTTATTATAATGGTATGATGTGCATTATTCGTTTATCACAAAAAATGTTAGATTGTATTCATAATTATGCTAATAAAAATAAAACTTTATTTTTTTTAGAAGCATTGTTTCCAACAATCGCAATTAAAAATAATTTAATTTATAATACACCACCTGAATTTAATGAAATTCATTATAGAAAAAATTTTGAAATTAAAAATATTTCTAAAAATATTTTATATCATCCAATTAAAAATTTATATGAACATTCTTTTTATAGAAAAAATTTATAATAAAATTATTTTTATTATTTTATTATTTTATTATTTTATTATTTTAATATTTTTATTATTTAATTATTTTATTATTTTTATATCGCTATATAATTTGAATATATTATCATTATTGTTGCTATAATTTTATATATACTTATATGCTCATTATTAAATATTAAACCATATATATATGCCATTACGATACCCATATCTGATAATACTGAATAAGTCTCTACATCTAAGTTATTTATCGAATAAAATCTTAAATAATTTCCAATACATCCTATTATTCCATTTATTATTAATGATAATATAACTAATGTAATATCTGATCTCGTATCTAGTAATTTATCTTTTTTACTCATGTATATTGACATTAATATTGAACTTAAAAAATATGATATGAATAACTCATTCCATCCATTCCCTGTTGGTATTTCTTTTACTATAAAATATATTACTGCTTCTGTTAATGCTGCAATTAATACCATTATCATTCCATAATTAAAATTTTCAGTTGATGATTTATTTATATTTTCATAATTACCATATATAAATAATATTATTGCAATTATTGATAATATATATGATGATTTCCATAATACTCCAGATAATAATAATATTAATAATGGATATATATTATATACACTAAGTGCTACACCTGAATCTAAATTATTAAATGCTTCATATAAACTATATATATGAATTAAATTTACCATTGATAACATTATTCCTTCATAACTTAATATATTTTTTGCTATATACGAATAATTTATAAAAAATATTGATATCATTGTATACGTAATTAAACGACTCCATAATTGTGTATCTAGTGGCAAATCTATATTCTTTACAAATGACGGGTATAAACTTAATAATGATTCTGATACTAATTTTGTTAATATTGGATTTATATTCATCTAGTAAATAATATTATTAAATAAAATTTATTTACAAAAAATGTTATTAAATAATAAATGTATCTTATTTAATAATTATACTAATTCATCTCCATAAATTTCGAATTTATCTGTATCTATAATTTCGAATTCATCTGTATCTATAATTTCTATTTTACCACTAAAATCATTATATATACTTTTCATTCTTTTATTTGTTATATCAATTATAAATTTATCTTTTATAATTATATTACATGTTTTATATAACTGTATTCCAATTACATCCAAAATTTTTTTATATACTTTATATAAAATTAAATTATAATATGATGATTTTTTAATAATTTTATCATATAATAATATTCCATTTAACATTTTCATAATTGTATATTCAAAATTATCTTTATTATAAATTTCATTTTTAAGATCTAATGTATAATCTTCTTTTGATATATAATTATATATTTCTATTATTTTTTTAGTTAATTTTGATTTGTTAATTCGATCATTTCTTACTTTTAGATATTTACATCCTTCGTTAATTATACATTTTTGAATATTTTTCTTTATTAAATCAATATCTATGTAATCAATATCTATGTAATTAAAATAATTATATTTCTGAAATTCACTTAAAATACCAATATTAAAATTAATTGTTCTTTGATTTTCATATAAATATTTTTCAAGCATTTCTTCTAATTTAAGTAATATTTTGTAATTTTCAGTATCTGATATATCATCTAATTCATACTTTATAGAATTTATATTTATTTCAATATTACTTTCTATAATTGAATCTATCATATTACTCATAATTCGATATTCTTCTATTAAATAATTATTTATACTTTTTGTTATTCCGTTTCTATATATTATATTTTTTATATAATACCACAACATTATCTGTTTTTACTATATAATCATATTATTATATAATTTTATTATTGATTATATAAAAAATGATCAAAATTTATACACCAAAATTAATGATTGTGGTCATCATCTAAATTCGAATTGGAAAAAAGACTTTAATTCTTCAAGATACTTTCCATATTATAAATTAAATATATTTAACCATATAAGTACCTTCTTTTTTATAATTACATTTATTTTTATAATATTCACGTGAACCAACACCTGAAATAATTGCTACTTTATTTAAATTATGGCTTTTAATTATTTCTTCTGCAGTATTAATTAATAATTTACCATAACCACTATGTTGAATTGAATTACTATTATTATCACCAACACTTATAGATTGTCCATATACATGAACTTCTCTAATTAATCCACAATTTTGAATTTCATTCACAAAACCACCACCTGGATTCGGATCTATCCGCAATCGTAAAAATCCAAATAATCCTATATAATTTTTTATATCACCACTATACCATATTTTTTTTCTGAATATTCTATTCATAAATTCATATATTTTATATATTATGTATTTTGGAGACCAATAATATTTCTCTGCTTCCATACTAATATGATATTCAATTCCTTTAGATGCTTCATATTTTCGAACAACTAATTTTGCATTATTTTTTAATTCAATTTTATCTTTGATTTCCATACAACGAATACAATTGCATTTATTACCATTTTTTTTAAATATATCTAATATTATCTGGCGTAAATTACTTATTTTCTTATAACCAGATTCTATACTCTTACTTGGTATATCACGAATTAATCTTTCAATTCTAACCCATGGATTTACATTCAATTTATAATAACTACATACTTCAATCAAATCATTTAAATTATCTTCTGCATATGGTTTATATTTACCTTCATTGTACCAATTACTAATTTCAGATGTTACAATTCTATCAGTTGATGCTGTTTTAATTACTGCACATGGATATATTTTTATATCATCAAACTGTAAATCAGGATTATTAATTGCTTCTTTAAACATCTCCAAATCTTTCATTTTATTTGAACCCGGTAAATCAGGCATTAAGTGAACTACCACTTTTAATCCAACACTTTTTAATAATCTTATTGCATTTATTGTGTCTTCTTTTGTGCAATTTCTCTTAAGCAATTTTAATATTTCATTATCATAATGTTGAATACCAATTTGCACTCTAGTTATACCCCATCGTAAATAATCTTTTATCGTGTATTTTGTTATATAATCTGGTCTTGTCTCTATTGTTAAACCTATCACTCCATAATTAGACGTTTCATTCTCTACAATTTCCTCTTCTATACTCTTCATTTCCCTATATTTGTTAAAAATATTAAATGACCAATATACTTCATTTATAACTTGTTCACGATATGCTTTTGGCATAACATCCCATGTTCCTCCTGATAATATTACTTCTATCTTCTTTTTATAATTATTATCTACTATGTTCCCTGTTGATAAATACGACTTTAAACGATCATTTATTTGACCTCTTATGTCAAAATTAGATTGTAATGCACGCATCATCGCCGGTTCTGTTGAAATATATGATTTTGGTTGTGTTGGATTTCCATCTAAATCAGTCTCTGTTGGACAATATGCACACTTCTCTGGACAAGAAAATATAATTGATGAACCCGGTTTAGTTACAATTGTAACTACTAATACACCAGAATCTGATCTTGAACTTCTTTTAATTAACCACCTTCTAAATATATTATCTATCTTGATTTCACTAAAATATTTTTCATATACTATTCTTAAATCTCTTTTGCTTGGTTGTATTCTGTATTTTTGTTTTATTACTGTAAATTCTTTATTTATTATGTTACTAGTTATTTTACTTATTTTACTTAATTTATCTATTAAATCTTGTAAAAAATAATATATATCGTTCTCTTCACATGTTAAATTATCATTTTTATTTCTATTATAATCTTCTATATCATTATATAAATGTTTTCTTTTTGTTATCATCTTTATATTTTGATATTACCTGTTTAATTATATTTTATTTTAATTTATATTTATATCAATTTTTATTATATTTAACTATTACTACTTTTAACATAAAAAGTAATAATTACACACAAAATGTATTTTTATAAAAATTAATTATTGTAAATTAATTATCGTAAATTAATGTAACATTATTATTTTCATCCTTTTTAATATACGTTTCTATGTCATATATTTTTGTATATAATTGTTCATTCATTATATCAATTTTTGAATTTAATTCCGCTTCATATATATTATTTCTACTCATAACATAATTAAATTTCGTATTTAGTGAATCATTTATATTAATAATATCATTTTCAAATGTACTTATTTTTGTTAATATATAATTATTATTTGAATCATATATACTTATTCGACCTAATATAAATGAAATATTACTATTTATTCTATTTGTTTTTGTTATATTACTACTTAATGTTGTATTCATCTTTTCAAGTTTTTTATATTCTTTATCTATCATACTATTATTATCCTCTACTTTATTATTTATATCTGTAAAATATCTTGTATACTCTACATTTATTAAATATTCAAGACTTTTTATTTTATCATTGGTTAATTCTATTTTTGATAACACTTTATCTATTTCATCTTTTAAATATTTATGCTGATCTTCAATCATAATTTCTTTAACTTCATCATTTTTATTAGAATCATTATTTTTATTTAGTTTAATGTTTTTATTAGACTGAATATTTTTATTATTAGATAATTTAGTTATAATATTATTTAATTTAGTAATTTCACTATCCATTGAATTAACTTTATTATTATTAATTGAAAACATATTTGCAATTCTATTTTCGCTATCATTTATATAATCATTAATTAATTTAATTTGATTTGAATTATTTTCATCAATTAATTTTTTAGGATTATTTATTTTTTCAGTTAATTTAGTTGTATTATTATATATTTTACTAATCTCATTATTCAAATCCGTAAATTTATTATCAAAACTAATTATTTCATTTTTATTATCATTAATTATTTTATTTAATCTTTTATCAACTTCTTTAATTTTTTTATCAAAATCATTATGATTACTTAATATTTTATTGATATCATTATAAAATTTATATATTATAAATAATATTGGTATTACGGTTACTACACATACGGTAATACTTATAAATAATATCTCATCCAGTAATTTCATTTATCTAATTATATAATATTAATTTTTATTTCATTTTATTTATCAATTTTTTAAATAAAATTCATTTTAATATAAATATAATACTATTAAATTAATATTATTTATTATTTATTATAAATGAATTTTTATAATATAGATCATCATTTTTGTGAAGGTAAAATATTAGGTATGCCTGAATTTCTTAATTCTTTTTCATCTTTAATATTTTGTTTCTTCGGTGTTTATGGATTATTTTTTAATAAATTAAATTTACAAAATCTTAATATTCCTTTTGAATTAAATAAAATTAATATTATTTTATTACATTATACTAATTCATTTATCATTAATTTCGTTTATTCTGTTTTTGTTGTTATCGGTATTGGATCATTTGCTTATCATTGGACTGAACAAATTGGTTGGGCTTTGATGGATGAAACACCTATGATTATATCAATATTTACTGGATTATTGTATATTCAATATACAAATTTCATATTAAGTAAATTTAATTCTTATAATAAATATCAAACAACTAATTTGACTTATAAATTAGAAATGATAATTTATACGTATATTATGTTTCATTTTATGACAATTAATACTATGGATTATTATCGTAAATTATTTCCTTTTTTCTTTGGTTGTATTTTATTACTATTTTATTATAAATTTATCAACCTAATTAATCATTTTGATAAATCTTTTAATACAAATATAACAAATATTGGAATAAAACAATTAATCACTATTTCAATAAGTGCTATTATATGGTGTTTTACAGAAATTTTTTGTAAATATAATAATAATTTAATTTTAATAATTGGTCATCCATTATGGCATTTTATAATTGCTTTTGGATTTTATAATATTATTCAAATTATCTATTTTATTAATTTTTATACTAAAACTAAATCTATTACAAATGAAACAATAAATATTTACTTGTCTTATGATAAATACTATTTATTATATCTTACATATAATAATAATCCAATTATATAAATTAAACTGTAAAATCAATTTATAGTATATGCTTTATCATACGTTGTTATATATAAATTATCTTTGCTTGTGTATGGTGCAAGATATACTGTTTTTTTACCATGTAATACGTATAAAAATTTACCATAATCATCATAATGTAAACCAGAATTAATACCTTTATCTAATGTCATCCAAAATGATCTATCACACTTTAAATATACATTATCATCATAATCTTTAAAATTATAATCAAAATTATATTCAAATAAATTATCTACATATTTATTTCGAGTTTCTTCATCAAAATTAATATAATCAGTTATTTCTTTATAATTATTATGCCTTGGAATATCATTACTTCCTACATATAAATACTCATTATTATTCCTATTTTCTAATACATTTTGTAATTTATTATTTTTAAAATATTTTTGCTGATCATCATTTTTAATTACAGGTGAACAATCATGACTATTACTATGTAATACTGTAAATTCTGAATTTAATGAACTATTAATGAAACCATTATAATCAAATTTATATTTATTACCATTTTTTTTAAATGGAATTCTATTTTTATAATAATTATAAAAATAATTTTCTTTATTACCATCTATTTCTAATATATCAAATGATATTGCTACAGTATTCGGATCTGTTAAAACTAAATGAAACCATCTATTAGGAATATATAAATATTGATTTTCATTTATTACTGCTTTAATAAATTTGCATTTTTGTGCTAATGGAAATCTGTTAATATCTATTGGATAATCTATTATTTCTGAATGATTATTTAATATCATAATATATTATTATATAAAATAATAATATATTAAAAAATAATTATGAATTTATATGATTCTATTAAAACAAGTATAACACCTATGATACCTAAAATTGTTACTTCTGTATTGATTTTTATTATATTTTTATCACTCGCTAATTATTATAAAAATTTAATTCAACCTGATAATAATCTTATTTATTATCAAATCCAAAATATCATTTATTATAGTATAATTATTTTCGGTATTATTTTTATTTTAATTAATCTAGGTATTGAAACTACTACGATAATTACTTTTTTAAGTGCTATAACTATTACTCTTGCATTATCTTTTCAAACATTGCTCTCTAATATTACTGCAAGTTTTTATATTTTATTTAATAGATTATTCGATATTGGAGATAATATTAAAGTTCAATTTGTTTCTGGTAAAGTTACTGATTTTAATCTTATTAATACTATATTAATTGATGATTATAATCAAGTTATTCATATACCTAATAATATTATGCTAACATTACCTGTTATTAATGTTTCTAAAAAATAAATTAATCATTATAAAATATGTAATTAAAAATATGTAATTAAAAATATGTAATTATAAAATATGTTATTATATAGTTTCTGCTTTATTTAATGATTTTATATATAAATTATCATAATTTTCCGGTGATGATAGATATACTGTTTTTTTACCATGTAATACATATAAAAAATTATCATAATCATCATAATGTAAACCAGAATTGATAGGTTTATCAAATGACATCCAAATTGATTTTATAAAATTAATTTTTACATCTTTATCATATTCTTTAAATTTGTCATCAAAATTATATTCAAATAAATTATTTGAATATTTATTTATAATTTCTTGATCAAAATTAATAAAATCTGTTATTTCTCTATAATTATTAATATCATCTAATTCATTTGATATTATATGTAAATATTCATCATTATTTTTTCCTTTTATTATATCTGATAATATTTGTACGGTATAATATTTTTTTTGATATTCATTTTTTATAACTGGTGCAACCTCATAACTATTACTATGTATAACTCTAAATTTTCGATCCATAGATTTTTTTATAAAATTTTCATAATCAAATTTAAATTTATTTCCATTTCTCTTAAATGGTATTTTATTTTTATAATATTTATAAAAAAAATTATTTGTATTACCATCAATATTCATAATTTCAAATGATAATGCTACAGTATCTGGTTCTGTTATGACTAAATGAAACCATTTTTTGGGAATATACAAATATTGATTTTCTTTTATAACAGCTTTTATGAATTTACATTTTTTTGCTAATGGAAATTTGTTAGTATCGATTTGATAATCAACTATTAATGAATGATTATTTAATATCATATAAATTATATTATACAATAAATAAATTATATTTATTATACTAAAAATGAATAATAATCTATTCCATTTGTATAATATAATCTAGAATAATAAATTGTAGTATATAGTGGAACTACATTACCATACATATCTTGACCTAATACATTACTACTTGTTAATACTGGTTCTGATTCTATTAAATATGGTCTATATATTTCATATGATATGTATTCACTCTCTAATTTATCATCATTGTATGATTTATATATTATATATTTATTATCTTTTACTTCCGGTAATATACATTTATATTCATTATTATCCCATATTAATTGAATATTAACATTATATTTGGTAATATGATCAATACTTTCTTTAATAATTAAATGTTTCATTTATATTTAAAATATAAATTACTTTTCTTTAATTAATTTAATATTTTTATCAAATATATTATTATTAATTTTTATTTTTTATAATATATATTTATTATAAAATTAATTATTATGGATAATTATGAATTACTTTTTATAAACTTTGATGCGTCTATTAATAATGTAACTAAAAGCATATGGTCAAATATGTCAACTAATACAACTGATGGCTGGTATTTAAGTTCATCTAATTATACAAAAATATCTACATTAATTACTCCATGTAAAATTGCACAACTTAATACTGGTAATTTTTTATTCATTGATAAAAATTTAGATCTATATTTATGTGATAATAATTTTAAAAATCCTATTCTTTTAAGTGATCAAAAAATTAAATTTTCTGGTATTACTCAATTATCTAATTATTATATTTTATTAACTGTTAATACTGAAAAAACTATTTATGCTGTAAAACTTATTAATATAATTAAAACATTTTCTACAAATGCTACCACTAGCACTAATGATCCCAATAGTGTTGCAGTTTCAAGTATTAATGCAGTTTTTGGTAGTCCTACTAATAGTCCTACTTTTACTCCAATTATTGCATATTCTGATAGTAATATTTATAATAATATTAAACAAATTAATGGCGGACCTATTATAGCTATTAGTTCTGGTAAAACTTACTCTTTTGACATTAATACTGATATTATTCGTAAAAATAATACTTCTAAAAATAATACTTTGTTAACTAATATTAAACTTATCACTCTAAATAATAACTATTCTAATTATGTATCTGCTTGTATTCCAGCTAGCCAACAAACTTTTTTATTTAATTTAGATACTGATCCTTTAAGACAAAATAAATTACATACTTATAGTATCACTGGCACTAATCAAATTAATTCTCGTGATAGTAAATGCACAGATGGTTACGAATTTGATGGTGCGGCTACTTGTTATCCTGTTTGTAAATCTGGTTATAAAGGAATTTCTACAACTTGTTGGGGTGTTTGTAATTCTGGTGATAAAGATAATGGTGCTCTATGTCAATCCGCTTGTAGATCTGGATATACAAGTAATGGTGCAGGCATATGTTATTATGGTAATGGTAAATTATCTGATTATCCGTTAACGTATGATCGAGGTGCTGGAATTTCTCCTGATTATGATTGTTCAACTTGTGATGATCTTAAAAATAAAGTTAATGCAGGACTTACTTGCTCTGGATGGTCTGATTGTGCATCTAGAACTCCTTGTGTTTCAGGAACTGATTATGATTGTTCTACATGTAATGATCTTAAAAATAAAGTGGGTTCTGGTCCTACTTGCTCTGGATGGTCTGATTGTGCATCAAGAACATGTAGTAAAATGAATTGGGAAGTAAATTGTAGAACAGATTGGTGTCCTGGTAAATGGAGTTGGGGTGCTTGTAAACCAGCTAAAACTAATTGTGATAGTGCATGTGAAGAATATAATGGTGACTGTATTGGAGGCGCTGTTACACGTAATTGTAGTGCATCTACGAATTCTTGCAAGACTGGTAATTCATGTGTAGGTGGTGCTGTTACACGTAAATGCTCAAATCCTTCTTGCAAAAGCAATAGAGAAATGAAAGATAGTATGTGTTATGTTAACCCTAAAGATGGTTATAATTGTGCTGTGACGGCTTGTACATTACAAAGTTACGTTCCGTCATCATATGCTAAACCAAGTTATGATAGAGGTGCAGGTGTATTAGCACCACAAAAACAAAATAATATTTCAAATGTTTATAATTCTGGTGTTTCACTATGTGATCTTACATTTTATAATACTTTATATAATAAATCAACTGCATTAGTTTTACCAAGCGATCTACCAGTCACTACTAATTTACTAGCTTTTTATGATGCTTCTTCTTTTAAAAATAATATTTGGTATGATCTAAGTAGTAATAATAATCATGCTGTTTATAATAGTGGAACAATTACTGTTAATAATAATTACATCTATGGAAATACTACTTCTAATATTTTATTCCCATGTGAAATTTTACCACCAGTTTACACTCTATTCCATGTTTGTAAATATAATGGTATTAATAATGGTTCCATTTTATATGGTTATGATAATAGTTGGTATTCTGGATTTTAT
>Ga0214923_10006313_pt1 | contig 13377 bp, 11 predicted proteins | sample LL1510_MetaG_FD_177993 | JGI IMG/M metagenome (GOLD analysis project Ga0214923, IMG submission 177993) | Freshwater microbial communities from Lake Lanier, Atlanta, Georgia, United States - LL-1510 | ecosystem: Environmental > Aquatic > Freshwater > Lake | place: USA: Georgia | collected...
TTAAAAACAACAATTTTATTACAGGCAATGGTTCGGTAACTAAAATAAACATTGTCTCGGCCTATATAAACAGGCTTTTGCTTGATTTACAAATCACTAAACCACTTAAAATTGCTTTTGATGCTGGCAATGGTGCTACAGGCGAGGTTTTAGAGCTTTTAAGTAAGCAATTGCAAGAGCAGTTTTCTTGCCAAACAACCCTACTTTATACTAAAATTGATGCTAATTTCCCTAATCATCACCCCGATCCTACTGTGCCAGAAAATTTACTCGATTTAATTAACTGTGTGCAAAAAAATAACTGCGATCTTGGTATTGCTTTTGATGGCGATGGCGACAGAATTGGTGTAGTCGATAATTTAGGCAACATAATTTGGGGCGATCAGCTGATGGTTTTTTATGCTCAAAATATTTTAGCCAACAACCCTTCTGCCACTATTATTGCCGATGTAAAAGCAAGCGATCAGCTTTTTTTGGCTATTAAAAATGCTGGCGGTAATGCTGTAATGTGTAAAACTGGGCATTCGTTTATCAAGGCAAAAATGCAAGAAACTAAAGCTTTGCTTGCAGGCGAAATGTCGGGGCATATCTTTTTTGCCGATAAATATTATGGTTTTGACGATGCTTTATATGCAAGTATTCGTTTACTAAACATTGTAAGCAGTAGCAATATTTCTTTGGCAGAGAAATTACAACAATTGCCAATTAGTTATTCTACCCCCGAAATTAGGCTTGAAACCAGCGAAGAATATAAATTTGCCATTGTGCAGTTTTTGCAAGATAAACTCACTGCTAGTCGGCAAAATTTTAACAACATCGATGGCATTAGAGTTAGTAATAATAATGGTTGGTGGCTTCTTAGAGCTTCTAACACCCAGCCAGTTTTAGTGGCTAGATGCGAGGGTGATTCTATCAAATCTTTAGAGTTGTTAAAAAATGAGTTAAAGCAATATTTACAAAGCTTGCCACCTCATTTTGGTTTTAATATTCCACCAGAACTCAATTAAAATTTTATGTTGCAACCAATTGTAGGTATTTTGCCTGATTTTTGTTTAGGCTCAAAAGAAAAGGGCTACTCTGCCTATAATTACTATGCTTTAAGGCAAAATTATGTTGATGCTATCAATCAAAATGGTGCAATGTCACTAATTCTTACCTATAATTACCAAGCAATAGAGCAGTATTTAAGCTTAATTGATGGCTTGCTTATTGTTGGTGGCAATATGGATATTCACCCAAATCGCTATCAAGAACCTGAAATTCACCCAAAAACCAAGCTAAACCTTACTCGAGAAAATTTTGAGTTTCACTTGGTAAGCGAGGCGGTAAAAAATCAAAAACTACCGATTTTTGGTATTTGCAACGGTATGCAGTTGTTAAGTATTTTGCATCAGGGCAAAATAATTCAGCACATCCCAGATAACCCTAATTTTATTAATCATGAGCAAAGTAGCTTGCCAGATTTTGCCAATTACCAGCCTTATCATCAAATAAATATCAATCAGCAATCAAAATTAGCCAAAATTGTGCAAGAAACTAGTTTTTTGGTAAATTCTTCACACCATCAAGCAGTGCAAAGCACTAATCTTGCAGTTTCTGCCACTTCTTCTGATGGTATCATCGAGGCGGTCGAAGATGTTAACCGCGATTTTTATTTAGGTGTGCAGTGGCATCCTGAGTTTTTAACCAATCAGCACGACAACAAAATTTTTCAATCTTTTGTTTTAGCTTGCCAAAATTATCAGCAAAATAAATTATGTCAAAACCAATAAGAATTGCCAAAGTAATTGCCCAGTCTGGCAAATGCTCTCGAAGAGAAGCCGAAGCCCTCATTTTAGAAGGTAGAGTGCAAGTTAATGGTGTGGTTATTTCTAGCCCTGCTACTTTTATTTCAGACGAATCTATCAAAATTGATGGCAAGTTGCTAAACAATAGGCCTCAAGCCACACGTTTGTTTTTATTTTACAAACCTGTTGGTTGTATTTGCACTCACCAAGATCCTGAAAATCGCACCACCATTTTTTCGCTGTTGCCTAAAAACCTGCCTCGGCTAGTGAGTGTTGGTCGGCTCGATTTTAACACCGAAGGGCTTATTTTGCTTACCACCAACGGCAGTTTAGCAAGATTTTTTGAGTTGCCAAAAAATAAATTAATTCGCACTTATAAAGTGAGAGTTTTTGGTAGTGTTGATGAAAAAAAACTACAACGATTAGCAAAAGGTATAACTATCGAAAATGTTCGATACAGGCCAATTAAAGCGGTTATTGATAGCCAAAGTGTTTCTAATTCTTGGCTTACCGTGCATTTAACCGAGGGAAAAAACCGCGAAATTCGTAAAATTATGCTCCATCTTGGTTTGCAAGTAAGTAGGCTAATTCGAGTTGGTTATGGCGATTTTAACTTGGGCGAAATGAAGCCTCTCGATATTATTGAAGTAGCAAAGAGAAATATTCCTAAAATCACTAGCGATGCTATTTGATAGAAAATTATTATTTCACAATCATTTTCGACAATTACCTTTATTAAAACAAAATGCTTTTTTGTATCAAGAAGTAGCCAAACAAATGCTTGATAATTTACAAATTTATCAACAAAAATTTAGTAAAGTGCTAATTATCGGCGATAAGCTAGGGCATATAAAGCAGGGCTTGCTTGAGATGGGCTATGAAAGTAATAATATTTTTAGCCAATTTGATGATTTATTGTTTGATGAAGAAAATCTAGCAGAAGTTGATTTTTCTGATAATTTTACTGGTGGTTTTGATTTAATTATTAGTTTGTTAAGTTTGCATTTTATTAATAATCCACCCAGTTTTTTACAGCAAGTAAAACATCTATTAAATAAAGAAGGCTTATTTTTAGCTAGTTTTTTTGGCGAAGAACATTTGCCCGAATTATTTTTAGCCACACAGCAAGCAGAAGACTTTTTGCATCAACGAATTTCTGCCAGAATGCCCCCGCTTATTGGGCTTAAAACCGCCACTCATTTGCTTGCCAAAGTTGGTTTTGCATCGCCTCTGGCAATGCTTGATGTGATGAAAATTGAATATTCGCAACTAAAACAACTACTACAAGATTTAAAAATTATGGGCTGTAGCAATATTTTATTTGCTCGACCAAAAAACTTTATTACTAAAATTTTTTTACACACCATTGAAAAATTCTACTCCAAACAGCCAAATGGCACTTATTTAGCCAGTTTTTCTGTTATTTATTTATCGGGCAGATAATTTTATCAAGAGTTATCGTAAGTAACATTTATGATACTTATTTTGAATTAAGTAACATAAAATCAATTTTTTGTTACTTAATTGGTTGCAACTTTCATTTATATTAATAAAATACCTGCACTAAATATTAGAATTAATTTTCTAGCCTAATTAATGCCAAATAAACCTAGATAAATACATGACAAAATTTGGAATCGAAAAAATAGAAGAACTTCTTGAAAGTGCTAACCTTAATTTTTTAATTGGCTCTGGTGCTTCAAGACCATTTTTGGAGACCTTGCAAGATATAGAAAAAGTGATGGATGCTTTTGATAACAAAGATGGGTTTGGCAATGATCAAACAGATCAAAAAACTTTAAAAATAATAGAAGCCTCGATTAAACATCATTATTTCACAAAATGCATTGAAAAAAATTTAGAATTAATAGAAAATTCTTGTAAAGATGAAACTTGTGCCAGATATCAAGTAAAAAATAATTACAAAATATTTTTAGAATCGCTACAAACAATTTTATCAAAAAGATCAAATAATTACCCAAAACAAGTAAATTTATTTACCACTAATATTGATATTTTTCTTGATTTAGCTCTAGAAGATTGTTCGTTAAGTTTTAATGATGGTTTTTCTGGTAGAATGAATCCGAAGTTTGGAACAGAAAATTTTCATAATATCATCAATAAGGTTTCAAGTTATTATGATTATCAATCAACCCTGCCTTTGTTTAATTTATTTAAGTTGCATGGAAGCTTAAATTGGAAATATGAAAATGATGGTAAAATTTATTATGATAACAAGTTAGCTGCGGTTCAAGAATTAAAAGAACGCAATTTCGCAACAGAGGTTAAATGCTTTAAGGAAAATGGAGAATTTTTAAGTAAAAAAGACGATAATTATGACTTTTCAGAGATTTATCAAGAAGCAGAAAAAAAACCAGAAAAAGAAGCAGATGATTTCATCAAAGCTTATGATAAACTTGTCATGATTAACCCCAATAAAGACAAATTCAAAGACACAACTCTTAAACTTCATTATTATGAATTATTAAGAATGTTTTCGAACAACATTGATAAAGAAAACTCCGTTTTATTTGTTTTTGGGTTTTCTTTTGCCGATGAGCATATTCGTGAAATTGTCAAGAGAGCAGTAAAATCAAATCCAACATTGTTGGTGGTAATTTTTGCTTATAATGAAACGGCTGAAGTTCAAATCAAAAAAAATCTAAAAATAGAAAGTTCACATTCACAAATAGTTTTTGTTGCAAGGCTTGAAAAAGATTTTGATTTAACAACAATTAACGAAAACTTTTTTAAGGAAACAGCCGAAAAACTAAAAAACACAAAAGAAGATTCTTGTGCTTCAGAAAAAGCTGAAATTAAAGAAAATTCCAACACTAAAACAGGTGGTGAAGATGGAAAATAATCCAGCTTTATATATCGGAAAAGTTGAGGCAGTTCGTGGAAGGTTGGTGGAAATCAATGTTCATAAAGCAAAAAATTCGCCATATTTAATTTTTAATGGTAAAATCATCAAAGGTGTTTCTGTTGGTAGCTATGTTAAAATCTGCAAAGGCTTTCAAAAGCTTATTGGCAAGGTTGATGAAGAATTTATAACTGAAAATAAACTAATTTCTCAAAAAGATTACAAGCAGGAAAAAGAAAGAATTAAAAGAATTCTAAAGCTTAGTTTGGTGGGTTATTTTGAAGGTGGTAATTTTAAGCAAGGCAATTTTAAGCAAGGCATAAAAGAGTTACCGTTGCTTGATAATGAAGCATTTCTCTTGGAAGAAGATGAATTTAATGCTGTTCATAATTTTATTAAAAAATTTAAAGATAATAAGGGTAAAGAGGTTTCTGATACTCCGCTAAAAATTGGTGTTTTATCAAATGAAAAAGGCTTACATGTTAACATTGGTGTTAACAGCTTATTTGCCAGCCATATTGGCATTTTTGGCAATACCGGAAGCGGAAAATCTTACACTCTCGCTAGTTTGTATTATCGTTTATTTAACAAGTATGGCGGTAATAAGAATTTTAAAGAGAATGCCAAATTTCTTTTGATTGATTTTAATGGCGAGTATTCTGGAGAGAAGGCTATCTTAAAAGATAAGCATGTTTGCAAACTCACAACCCATAAAGAATTACAAGATATAGCGGATAGTGAAAAATTGCCCATAGGAAGTAAGATTTTAGAAGACTTAGAGCTTCTTTCTATAATAGCTGATGCAACTGAAAAAATTCAAAAACCTTTTCTGAAGAATGTGATAAAACTTTATAAACTAGTTTATACAACAGGTGATGCAGTTAAGTATTTTAAAGGAATTTTAAGCAGGAATTTTGTTCAAATTTTAACCAATAGTGATAAAGATAAGGTTAATGATATCTTGGAATATTTTTTCTCAATTCTTGATGAATCTTTAAGTATAAACTCTAAAGAAATATTTATCTCGGAAGTTGCTTGGGAAGGCAATTACAATCAAAAATCTTTCTATAAAACTGGCAAGTCTAAGAATAGTAACGGGCAAACAGTAATTGACAAAACACCAATTACCCAACAAGAGATAGAGGCACTAGAAACTTATAAAAAAATTAATACATATGTTTTTCCTTCAAATAAAATTGATGAATTCATTCATTTTTCATATGTTCAAATTATTCGAGACTTATTAATAAATAAAATTAATAATACTCATGTTGCACCAGTCATTAATAGACTTAGAGGAGAATCATCTGACCTTCAAAAGGTTATAAATTTCAAAGAAACCAAATCTATATTTGCGGATGATAAAAATTTTGCCGTAATTGATCTTAATGAGGTGAATCAGAATATTAAAAAAAAGATCCCGTTACTTATTTCTCAAATAGAATATCAAAATCATAAACTTGAACTTGACAGAAAGGCTAACAAAAAAAAATACCTCAATATCATAATTGACGAAGCTCATAACATACTATCTGACAACTCTAAAAGAGAGAGTGAAACTTGGAAAGATTATCGCCTAGAAACTTTTGAAGAAATAATCAAAGAAGGCAGAAAATTTGGAGTTTTTCTCACAATCGCTAGTCAAAGACCATCTGACATTTCAGACACTATTATTTCTCAATTGCATAATTATTTTTTGCATAGGCTTGTAAACGAAAAAGATATTCTGGCAATTGGCAGAACTGTTTCTTATTTAGATAAAATTTCTTTTGAATCTCTGCCAATTCTTCCAACTGGATCTTGCATTTTGGCTGGTTTAAGTGCACAAATCCCCGTTATTATTGATGTTGATAAAATTAACGAGTATGAGCCAGATAATAAAACCATCATACCAACTAATTATTGGGAAGCCTAAAACTAGCAGTAATTGATGAAGCGACAGGAAAATTAAAATTTTCGATAGAAATTTCGTGTATCATCTTTTTAAATTAGATTATCAAGAGGCTAATAAGATAGGAGAGGATAGGGAAGTTAAACCAAAAAAAAGACTTGGTTAATAAAATTAAACATATGGCGGATGAGGTGAGATTCGAACTCACGGTAGGTTTGAGCCTACGGCAGTTTTCAAGACTGCTGCCTTAAACCACTCGGCCACCCATCCGCATATTGAAAGCTATGGCAGAAAAGCCACAAGCTAATAGTGGTGCCTAAAGGCGGAATCGAACCACCGACACAAGGATTTTCAGTCCTTTGCTCTACCGACTGAGCTATTTAGGCAAAAACACTACTTGCCAAAATTTTAGCAACTAAAATTAATTCTAGCAAGTGTTTTTTTTACTTTTTTATCAAAATTGTGTTTAAATTTATTTACTCATCGTTTTTTATTTCTTCTGGCGGGTTAGTTTCGGTAACTTTTGCCACAATTACCAAGGCTGGCTTGATGAGGCGATCGGCAATTTTATAGCCTGCCTGAATAACTTGCAAAATTTCGCCATCTTGAGCAATATTTGGCTGGGTTGGAACTTGCGACAATGCTTCGTGTAGGTTATGATCGAACTGCTGTTTTAGCGGAAAAATTCTAGTCACTTTATATTTTTCGAGTGTTTTAATGAGTTCTTTTTTGGTCATGTCAACTGCTATAGCATAGTTTTTGATGACCTCGTTTTTTTCTATTTCTTGTTGCGGGCAGTTGTCGCTAGCCATAAAAAAGTTTTCAACCACCAAAACAAGATCAGAAACAAAATTAGTGATAGCGAATTGATGGGTTTTTTCTTTTTCTTCTAGGGATCGTTTTCTTAGGTTTTCAAAATCGGCAAAGCTACGTAGTAGTTTTTGGTTTAAGTCGCTGATTTGCTGTTGTTGCTCGGTGATTTTTTGTTGTAAAGCTTCTAGCTCGTTTTCAAGGGAAGATTTTTCAACGGCTGTTGATTCGGTGTTGTTTTGAGATTCTTGATTTAAAGAATCAGAAATATTTTCGTTAGACATATTTTTTTGGTTGTTTTTTGTTTATGTTATTTTATAATAAAAAACCTTGACGATAATTTTTGTTTAAGATTATAATGATTTTTAAAAAATTTTTCAAGTAATTTAATGCCTTTTTATCACATAAATTTATGAGTAATATATCAGATAATTTTAATTTGCATCAAAGCTATTTAGTGCCAATGGTTATTGAGCAAACTCCAAGAGGCGAAAGATCTTTCGATATTTATTCGAGGCTTTTAAAAGAAAGAATAATTTTCTTATGTGGCCCAGTTAACGACCAAGTTTCGGCTTTAATTGTGGCTCAATTGTTGTTTTTAGAGGCCGAAGATCCTAAAAAAGATATCTTCTTTTACATTAACTCGCCAGGAGGAGTGGTTACTTCTGGGCTGGCAATGTATGATACTATGCAGTTTATCAAGCCAGATGTCAATACTTTATGCATTGGGCAGGCTTGTTCTATGGGCTCGTTGTTGCTTTCAGCGGGAGCTGTTGGTAAAAGGTTTTCGTTGCCTAATTCTCGAATCATGATTCACCAGCCAAGTGGCGGTTTTCAGGGGCAGGCAACCGATATCGAAATTCATGCTCAAGAAATTTTATCGCTTAAAAAAAGATTAAACGAAATTTATGTCAAACACACAGGGCAAAAACTTTCTGTTATTGAAAAAGCAATGGAACGAGATAACTTTATGAGTGCTAGCAAGGCTCTAGAATTCGGTTTAATCGACCAAATTCTTGATAAACGACCAATCTAATAAAATTTTCAAATGATGAAAAAATATAACGACAAAGATTTGCATTGCTCTTTTTGTGGCAAATCTCAGCACGAAGTGAAAAAACTTATCGCAGGCCCTACTGCTTTTATTTGTAATGAGTGTATTGAGCTTGGTATGGATATTTTAAGGCAAGAACAAAAAAAATCTCCACTGTTTTCTACTGCTGGTAATAAACCAACTCCGCAAGAAATTGTGAAAATTTTAAATGAGTTTGTGATTGGGCAAGATTATGCAAAAAAAGTTTTGGCAGTAGCGGTTTATAATCATTACAAAAGAATCGATTTTAACTCTAATGCCGAAGGTTTAGAGGTGAATAAATCTAACATTTTAATGATTGGCCCCACAGGTTGCGGTAAAACTTTGCTTGCCCAAACTTTGGCTAAAATTCTTGATGTGCCTTTTGCTATTGCCGATGCTACTTCGCTTACCGAAGCTGGTTATGTGGGCGACGATGTTGAAAATATTATTTCTCGACTATTGCAAGCCGCTAATTTTGATATCGAAAAAACCCAGAGAGGCATTGTTTACATAGATGAAATCGATAAAATCGCCCGAAAAGTCGAAGATAATTCAAAACGCGATATTTCTGGCGAAGGTGTTCAGCAAGGTTTGTTAAAAATAATCGAAGGCACGGTTGCTTCGGTACCAACTCAACCAGGGCGAAAATCTACCCAACAAGAATATGTGCAAATAGATACTCACAACATTTTATTTATTTGTGCAGGTGCTTTTGCTGGGCTTGAAAAAATTATTGCTTCAAAAGGAGCTGGCTCTTCTATTGGCTTTACTGTTGATGTAAAAGATAAAAACGACAACTCTACCCAGAAAGATGTTTTTCGCAGTGTTGAGCCAGATGATTTAATTAAATATGGTTTAATCCCCGAAATTGTGGGCAGATTACCAATTTTAGCTCCGCTCGATGGTCTTACCGCCGATGATTTAAAACAAATTTTAGTTGAGCCAAAAAACTCGCTTGTTAAACAATACAAGCATTTATTTAACCTCGATAAAGTTGATTTACAATTTAGCGATGAAGCTTTAAATGCTATTGCCAAAAAAGCTATCGATCGCAAAACTGGAGCAAGGGGTTTAAGAGCTATTGCCGAAGCTATTTTGTTAGAAGCGATGTATATTATTCCAACACAAAAAAATATTAAATCAATGTTAGTTACACCAGAAACTCTGCAAAATAATCAGCTTAAAACCGAATATTTATCAGACTCAGAGCTTGAAGAAAAAGAGAAAAAAAATCAAATTTCATTGTTAAATAACAAAGAAAAAGAATTTAACTAAACAATTGCAATTTATATGTCAAAAACTACTAAAAAAAGCACTAAAAATCAAGAAATTTTAGCTAATCATCAAGGTAAAACTCAAAAAGAAATTGAGGCTCTTAACTTTCATATGCAAGGTAAGCCAGGTAAGGTTGCTATGCATGCCACTAAGCCACTAAATACCCAGCGAGAATTGGCTTTGGCTTATTCGCCAGGTGTGGCGGTGCCGTGCCTTGAAATTGCTAAAAACCCTGATTTAGCCTATGAATACACTGCCAAAGGTAATTATGTGGCAGTTATTTCAAACGGTACAGCGGTATTGGGTTTAGGTAATTTAGGGGCTCTTGCGGGCAAGCCTGTGATGGAAGGAAAATCAGTTTTATTTAAACGATTTGCAGATATTGATTCTGTTGATATTGAAGTTGCCACCGAAAATGTTGAAGAATTTATCAATGCTGTAAAATATTTAGGTCCAACTTGGGGGGGCATTAACCTCGAAGATATTAAGGCTCCAGAGTGTTTTATCATTGAAAGCAAGCTACGTGAAATTATGGATATTCCAGTGTTTCACGACGATCAACACGGCACCGCTATTATTTCGGCAGCAGGTATTTTAAATGTGTTGCATCTCACTGGTAAAAAATTTGAAAAAATTAAAGTGGTAGTAAATGGAGCAGGAGCCGCAGGTATTGCTTGTTTAGAGCTTTTAAAAGCCATGGGCTTACCTCATAATAATGCTATTTTATGCGATACTCAAGGGGTGATTTATCAAGGTCGAACCACTGGTATGAATCAATGGAAATCTGCCCATGCAGTAAAAACCGATTTACGCACTTTGGCCGATGCTATGAATGGAGCAGATGTTTTCTTGGGCTTGTCGGTAAAAGGTGCGGTTACCAAAGAAATGGTTAAATCAATGGCAAAAAATCCAGTAATTTTTGCTATGGCGAATCCAGATCCCGAAATCACCCCCGAAGAAGTTCATGCTACTCGAGACGATGCTATTGTAGCAACAGGCAGAAGCGATTATGAAAATCAGGTTAATAATGTGATGGGTTTTCCTTATATTTTTAGAGGAGCTCTCGATGTTAGAGCTTCTACCATCAACGAAGAAATGAAAATTGCCGCCGTAAAAGCATTGGCAGAACTAGCCAGACAACCTGTGCCAGACGAAGTTATCAAGGCTTATGGTGGTAGAGAAATGAAATTTGGCAAACATTATATTATCCCAACCCCGTTTGATTCTAGACTGATCCACACCATTCCTGTGGCAGTGGCTAAGGCTGCAGTTGAAACTAAAGTTGCCAGAAAACCAATCAATAACTGGAGCGATTATACCAAGCAATTGCAAGCTCGAAGAGATCCTTCTGTCAATAGCTTAAGCTTGATATTTGAAAAACTCAAAGCCTCACCAAAAAATATTATTTTTGCCGAAGGTGAACAGCCAGAAATCATCAAAGTTGCCAGTATGTGGCGAGATAACGGCTATGGTAAACCAATTTTAGTGGGTAAGCAAGCAAAAATTTTAGAAAGAATGCAAGAGTTTAATATCGATCCTGCTGGCATCGAAATTTTTAATGCTTCAATCTCCGAAGAAAATACTAAATTTAGTAAATATCTTTACGAAAAACTACAAAGAAAAGGCTTTTTACAATCTGATTGCCTAAGAATGATAAAAACCGATCGCAATGTTTTTGCGGCTTCTATGCTGGCTTGTGGGCATGGCGATGCCCTAATTACAGGGCTTACAAGGGGTTATAGCAAATCACTACATGATATTTGGCAAGTGCTGAAAAATAAGCCAAATCAAATTGTCATGGGTATGTCGATGGTTATTTCAAAAGGCAAAACCATTTTTATTGCCGATACAGCTTGCTCTGAACTTTCTTCTTCTGAGCATTTAGTGCAAATTGCTATTCAAACTGCCAATAAAGTAAAAGATATGGGTTATGAGCCAAGAGTTGCCTTTTTGTCTTTTTCTAATTTTGGTAGTGCTTTAAAAACCGAATCACAGCGTATTAAAAAAGCAGTAGAATTGCTCGATGAAATGCAAAAAACCCAAAAAATAAACTTCGAATACGACGGCGAAATGACAGCCGATGTTGCTTTAAACCCCGATAAACTAGCAAAATACCCGTTTTGTAGGCTCACTGCACCTGCCAATATTTTAATTTGCCCTGGGTTACATTCGGCAAGTATTGCCACCAAAATGCTCGAAACTGTTGGCAACTGCACAGTAATTGGGCCAATTTTAAATGGCTTTGAAAAATCGGTGCAGATTATTACTATGCAAGCCAGTATTAACGATATTTTAAATATGTCGGCAATTGCTGCGGTTGATAACATCAAAAAATAATTTATGGCAGATCAACCAGTATTTGATGTTAATTTAGCTTTTCGTTTAGCAAAAATGTCGTCTGGTGGAGGCGATGGTGGCGGCTCTGCCGCTCATATGCCAATTCCAGGTGGCGAAGGTGAAATGGGTGCAGTTGGCGGTAGTGCATTGCATGATATAGCAAGTAATTGGTTTGATGCTCTGGGTGAAATGGGTAAATTTCCAGGAGTTTTTGCTGATTTTAACGAAAATGTGCTTGATTCTTTAATTTCTGGCTCTGTCGCTGGAATTGATTCTTCTTTACTAGATACTTTTACTCATGGTTTTAAAAAAACAGTATTTAACATTGAAATGCATGGTATGCAACCATTTTCTGGCATTAATGATATTACATTTAAAGGTCTCGGAACTTCTATTATTCCAGGTATTATTAATTCAAAACAAGAGGGTAGATAATTTTATGCAAAATCAAGTTTATATTCATCGGCCTAAAAAATCAGCAATGCAATCGGGCAAAAAAAAATCTTATTGGTTAATTAGTTTTGTAAATTTTGATGCTAAGAAATCTATCGATCCTTTAATGGGCTGGGTTTCTTCGGCAAATACAAATTTACAGGTTTCTTTTAAATTTACCTCAAAAGAACTAGCAATTGAGTTTGTTAATCAAAAAGGCTGGACTTATGAAGTAATAGAAAATTTACCAAACACAATTAAGCCTAAATCTTATGCTAGTAACTTTACCAATTAGGCACATTTGTTGAAATTTTTGCTAAATCAATAAAAAATACTTGCAACTTTGTTTAAAAAATTTTAATTTGTTTTTTTATAGAGGATGTTATTGTCTTTCGGCAAAAGTATTTTTACTTTAATTTAAAATATTATGAAAACCAAAAAAACCCAAAAAAATCAAGTTAAAAAAACAACTGTAAATAATGCTAAAAACTCTAAAAAATCCGAGAGTAATAATTTAGCTTATCGTCATTTTATTGACTTAAGCTTGCTTACCAGTCAAGATGTTAAGCAAATTCTCGATTTAGCAGTTGATGTTAAAAAAAATAAGCAAAAATATTTACAAGCTTTGCAAAATAAAAATTTGATGATGATCTTTGAAAAACCTTCTACCCGAACTAGAGTTTCTTTCGAAGTTGCCATCAATCAATTAGGTGGTTTGGCAATAATTACTAATAAAAACGATTCTCAATTAGGCAAAGGAGAAACTATCGCCGATACTGCCAAGGTTTTATCTAGGTATGTTGATTTTATTATGATTCGCTCTAATTCTCACTTAGCTATCACTGAAATGGCCGAAAATTCTTCGGTTCCTGTTATCAATGGTTTGTCTGATTTTTCACATCCTTGT
>Ga0214923_10006314_pt1 | contig 13375 bp, 13 predicted proteins | sample LL1510_MetaG_FD_177993 | JGI IMG/M metagenome (GOLD analysis project Ga0214923, IMG submission 177993) | Freshwater microbial communities from Lake Lanier, Atlanta, Georgia, United States - LL-1510 | ecosystem: Environmental > Aquatic > Freshwater > Lake | place: USA: Georgia | collected...
TGATAAATACAGGCATTCCAATCCTAGATGTCATATGAAAGCTATTTATTAAAATAGGTAATACGTTATTTCTATTGATTTCCATTATTATGAATCTTATCAACGATTGACAGTGATATTAATAATAATTAAAAAAAAAATACAAATGAATATGAAAATATAAGTAAATTTATATGAACTATTATTTTGAGAACCTACAAATTCTTCTGCTACACATGGTAATAATTGAAATCGCGGAGGAGCAGTGTCTCTTGAACCTTGAACCGCATTTCCCTCAAGTGTTCTAATAAAATTACCAGGGTTCATATCAATAACATCTCCAACAATTCCAGGTATTAATCCTTCTACTAGACCATTATCATTGGCATTATTCACATAACTATAGCGAGGTTTAAAACAAGTTCCATTACTAGGTGGTGTGACATTTTTTTGATTTTGAAAAAATAATTTTGCTGGATTTGGTATACTTAATGGATTATTCATCCATATATAATTTTTATCTCTTGATAAACATTGTTCTCTCGATGTAGCACTATTTACTGGACAAAATCCACTCTGAACAAAATAGCTGCTACTATATATACCTCTAGTGGGATATTGACTTTCTGGATATTCCGTGCGAAATCTATTATAAGGAGGTTGTTGTGTAAAACCTCTTCTAGCTCTTTCAGCGGCTTGTTTATCTGAAAAGTCAACATCACCAACACCTGCTACTGAATTAGGTGTAGGTATAGGGTCAATTATCAATGGTTTAGTAAAATTATCTAGAGCTCTAATATTATTTTTAAATTGACTTAAAGTAGGATTAGAATTTACACCCATAGAGCCAATAGAATAATTATTATCAATAAATGTTTTATAATTGTAATTATAATTATTTATTGGAAATGCATATTCTTTAAAAAGATTATTCATATATTCATAAACAAATATCTAATTTAATCAAATATAAATAATTCTAATATAAACTATATATATTAAAAATGAGTTTATGTAGATGGACAATGTCAGGCTCTATGATTTGCTCTATCCCATTTGCAAAGGTAGGAAATTGTAAATTGGTAATTTTTCAACATTTGACTGATAATCAGCAAAATCAAGTAGCAGAATGGCTATTAAAAATTTTTGAAGAAGATTTAAAAATACAAGAATTAGACACAATACCTAAAATAATTACATTTATTAAAGAACATTGGCAAAACGGAGATAGTTATTATGTATTTATTGGACCCAATGATAATGTATTAGGAGGAGTAGGAATTGATTTAAGTAATAATGAGCCTTTTTTATCTAACATGTTTATTATACCTAATATGCGAAAATATGGCTATAGTAAAATATTATTACGATATGCTGAAATACATAGTCGTAGATTTCAATTTAATTATATAAAATTATGGTGTAATCCGGAGTTATTAAATTATTATACAAAATTTGGATATGAAGAAATATCTAAAATAGAAAATAGTAAAAAAGAACCCGTATTAATTTTAATTAAAAAATTTTAATAAAAAATGTTAATTACAAAAGGATTTTAATAAGTCGATCAATTCTATATTGTATAACTGTTTGGGATTACTCTCATATAGATTTATTATTCTATTATCTATGTAACTACGCCGACATATTGCTGGAGTATTATATAAATTTTGTGAGGCATATTGAACCGCTTTTTTTATATTTTTTTTTAAGTCAGATTTGGTATTAGGTAAAGGTAAAGACTGTATCATTTCTAAAAAATATATATTAGCTTTATAAGTGCGAAACATTTTAGCTGAAAAACTTGGATGATAAATTTTTAAAAAATTATTTAGATCATCGGGCGTTACATGACTTGCTCCTCCATCATATGAAAATAGTAATTGTTTGTTATTATATGCAAAATCATATTCATTATCAACTGTATTCCATAGTAATCGTATTTCCTTAATTATTTCTTTATTATTTAAAAAACAACTATTTAATACTTGTTTTTTTCCATTAAATTTAATATTGTTTTTATTAATATCAAAATGTTTAGTTTCAATTGATAATAGACCGGTGCTGTTTTTATATTTTAGATTACCCACGCGAAAATTACAATGTTCCATAAGTAATATAGATAAAGCTAATCGGTCTAGACTTTCTAACTCTTCTATTCTATTTATATTTTGTTGTTTTAATATAAAGTGACAATCATTAATAATCTGTTGTAAATTATTACCAAATTTTACTAAGTCACAATATTTATAGTAATTTTTTAATTTATAATTTTCATCCATAATATATAAATTAAAAAGATTTATTATTGTAAACACGTATTTTTAAATATAATACTAGTTACTCTATATGGATCAGCATTACTTGCTGGACGTCTATCTTCAAAATAACCTCTTCCCATTTTATTAACAGTACACGGAATACGAATACTTGAACCGCGATTTCCAGTAGCAAAACTAAATTTATTAATATCACTTGTTTCACAATTACCATTAAGTCTTTGACTATTATCACCATAAACGGCTATGTGTTCATCATGTTTAGTAGATAATTTCTCAATATATTTATGTATAAAATCAAGACCATTTTCTCCTCGTGTTTCTATTGTGCTATAATTTGTATGTAGTCCACTTCCATTCCAAGGATTAAGTAACGGTTTAGGATTAAAACTGATATTTACTCCGTATTCTTCACTTAATTTGTGTAATATATAACGTGCTATCCATAATTCATCACCAGCTGTTATACCAACACATGGACCTATTTGAAATTCCCATTGATTAGGAGCCACTTCAGCATTAATACCGCTTATTTTTAATCCAGCATCTAAACAATATTTATAATGTTTTTCAACTAGATTACGTAATTGAATAGTTCTATTTCCCACACCGCAATAATAATCGCCTTGTTCTTCTGGAAGATTGTCTTTTCCGTAAATGAATGGCTTTTCACTAATTTTTGTTCCATCCGATAACATTATAAAATATTCTTGTTCAATGCCAAACCAAGGTAACATATTTGGATTTTCATTAAATATATTTAAAGCATATAAACGGTAATTCATACTTGCTGGTATAAATTTATTTTCTCTTTCAACATATGTATCACATAATACTAAAAATGCGCGTCCAGATTCAAAAAAAGGATTTGGATAATGAGCGACTGGATTTAATATTATTTCGCTATTAGAAGTCTCTGATTGGTAGGTGCTGGATCCATCATAATTCCAAGTTTCTATATCTATTTTATTATTTTCCGGATATATGGTTCTATACTTAGATCGTAAATTATTTTTACCATCTAACCATATATATTCCAAAATAATACCTTTTCCATCATTAATAATGTGTTGTATTTTCATTCTATATTAAAAATAATTATAGATATTTTTAATATAATACGTAATTTAATTTATCATCAATCTATTTATATTTATTTTAGATTTACGTTTATTTTTCTTATTATTTCTACTATATCTTTTTACTTTTACATTTCTTTTTTTTGAGACTTTTTTAGTTATATATCCTCCTTCAGCAGCTGATCCTGTCGGGATGTCCACTATATTTCTTCCATCCGATGTTATCATTTGCTTTTCTACATCATATTCTAAATTTTTCGCTCCACTTGAATCTGCTACAGCAATCAAACTTTGTATAAATGCAACTCTTTGGGGATGTTCCCATTCTTCATTATTATATGCTGCACTAAATTTTTCATAGGTGTTGTATGGTTTTTTTGATCTTTTGTTAAATAATTATTGTAAAGTGCTGTTAATGTTTCTTTAGATAAGAGTGCTTCTTTTTCAGCCTTCGCTTTTGCTAAACTACTTTCTCTATCTTTTTTTTCTTTAGCGTTTAATTCTTTTCCAAGTGATACTAATGATTTTTCACTGACTTCTCCCTGTTCTTGTTCTTTACTTCGTAGTTCTTCTTTTAATTGAAAAGCTGTTTTCTCTGATACAAAGTTTCTCCATTTGTCACTTTCGCTATAATCTATTAGATTATTCGGGGCGGTGATTATTTTATTATATAAAACTGGAGAATTCCGGTGAGTGGATGATTGTAAATATTGTTCAATAAGTAACCATAATTGATATTTAATATTCTCTTCCCGTATAATTGAATATTTATTTATAATATTTTCATAATCAGATATTGTTGATGCTGACAAAAAATCAATTTTATAACTATTTTAAAATCTATTGTTAGATGTTTTTATCGTATTTGTGTTTTAGAAAATATATCCTTATAACATTATTTTAATGTAATGTTTTAACTGATTAAAAAAATCTTTCATTACCATTTCTATATAGATGATATATAACAGAATATAATAGTTTATTACTATTATTTTCTATGTTATCTTTTATCAACTTTATCTATTAATGTTGTTTTTACTACTCTTTTTGTTGCTCCATATAATACCGTTCATATGATTGAATTTTGTTTGTATTTTTACACTAATTCAAAATATCTCCCACTAATTTTTTAATATTATAATGCTGAATGTAGTTAATTCATTACCTAAATAAATTAGGATTTCATACAATAAAAGACAATCGTATAATAATTTTTCTAGTATAATTTATAAAAATTTCAAGTCAATTTTTGTTACATAAAGCATTACATATTTTATATAGAATCTAAAACAATATTCAAATTGTGTGTATTTTCCATTCCATCCCTATACTGACCATGCATTTGATTGTAGTATAATTTTTCTGGAGTAAGATTAAATCTATATATCTCTTTAATAATTCCATCACAATCTTGACTAACTTGATAAAATATTTTTTTTTCATCCATTGGGTCCCAGTCTAAATCATCCGTTTCTTCCGCATAATCTTTAAAATCTATTTTTTCAAAATTCGGAGATGAAACCGTATAATCTTCATTTTGTGTTATTTTGGATAAACGTATGTTTGACGCAATTTGTTCACGATATCTTGAAGGATTTCTATCAAACCAGTTATTCAAATAATGAAGATATGAATATATAAAAGATTTATTATTAGTAATGATAATTGGCCAATATTTGTCAATTTTATAAATATATATAATGTATAGTTCTATTGAACCACCTAATTGTGATTTTTTTAAACTATACTGTTTTTTTTTAGATTTATTTTTACGATATCTTGATAAAAACATTTATATTATAATGTAATTTATTTTTTTAAGATGTTGTAAAAATAAACAGTTTGAAATATGTCCGACACGGTATATTTAATGGAATAAGCATTCTATCTTAACATTTAAAATGAAAAAACAAAGGGAATGGATGTAAAAAAATACAAAAGATATTTATTTATATTACCATTTAGAGAATAATAATATAATTAATATATAAATGACTATTCTATATGAAAAATATAGACCTACAAAAATAGATGAATTTTGCGGTCATGAAAAAGTAATTGTAGAACTGAAAAAATGGCTTGAAAATTATTATATTCCTAAAACAAAAGGGGATAATCAAAAGCCTAATTTAATTATAATGGGTGCTCCAGGTATTGGTAAAACTACACTGGCACATATTTTATTACAAACTCATGGATATGATGTAATTGAATTAAACGCAAGTGATACCCGTAACGGTGAACAAATAGATAGTATATTTAAAGAAATATTAAAAGCATCAAATAATGTAGCGTGTTTATTAAATTATGAGAAAAAAAAAATAGGTATAATTATGGATGAAATAGATGGATTATCAACCGGTGATAAAGGCGGTATGAAAAAACTACAGTATTATTTACAAAAAAATAATTATTTTACTCCAATAATTTTAACAAGTAATATAGCACACTATACATTAACAGGTAGTAAAAAATTAGCTGAATTAAAAAAAAATTGTTTATTTTACTCACTAGATCCGGTGCCCAATCATATTATATATAAAAAAATAAATTGGATAGTTGAGCAAGAACACATTGAAGAAATTATTACACCACCATTATTAAATATATTAATTCAAAACAGTTGTAGTGATTTTAGAGTAATATTAAATTTAATAGATTTTACTGTTTTGTTATCAAAAACAAAAGAATTAAATTTTGAATCAATGATAGAATATATTAAAAATAATACAAAGGAAGTGAATTATGACTTATTTCAAGCTACAGAAAAATTATTTAAACCTAATAGTTTTAAAAACGAAAGTGATATATTTAATATGTTTGATTTAGAGAGATATAATTTACCTTTATCAAGTTATGATAATTTATATAAATATATTTTAACATATGATAAAGAAAATTTAGAATTAATTCAAAATGTATTACATAAATTTACTGATAGTATTTTAATAGAAAATGCTATATATAATGGTCTACATTGGGAATTATTTGAATCACAATGTGCTTTAACTATTTTTACAATTTATTCTATATTTGGATATATGAAACATAAAGGTGCTAAAAATACATTTAATTCTAAAATAACTAGTCGTATGAATTGTATTAATGCTAATCGTGATACAAGGTCAAAAATAACAAAATGTATAGGAATAGATAATAAAAATTATCATTTATATGTTGAATATTTGGTAGCAAAAATATTAAAAGATCCCGAAAATATTAAAAAAAATATGGAAGATAACGATTTGTCCAAAGAAGAAATGCTAAGACTACTTCGATCAGCCGATTGTAAAAATCATTTATTACAACGACTTAAAACAATAGGATTTATAACTGAAAAGGAACTGGAGAAATCAATATAAATTTGTCAGTAATTCCATGACATTTATTTTCAATTATGTAAAATTCATAATTTTTTGGATTTCGATTAAATTGTTCCATTACAATAAATATTATATTATAACTTATTGTTTTTTCAACATTTCTTTTATTCGCTAAATTATTAGCAATATAGCAAATATTGTGTGTTTCTATTCCAGTACAAATTAAATAATCAATAAAATTTGTAAGTTGTTTCCAATCTAATATATTAGGCATATTTTTATTAAAAAGATTTATTTGTGGTAATAAACTAGGTATTAATTCTTTAAATAAAAAACGTTGTTTTTTATATTCACTCTTATGAGACATAATATTAGATATTTCCTTTTTCTGTATATATTCATCTATTGTAGGAATTCGATATCGTTTAGATATTTTACCTTGTATAAATAGAGGTAAACAAAGACTATATTTTAAAAAATTATCAAAACAATACATTTTTTTCTCTTTCATACATTTATATATGTCCGGATCATATTCTGATAAATAAGCCATTTCTTTTTTAACATTTTTAAATACTAATATACAGTCTAGACATTTTATATATTCTAACATTACTTCATAGTTTTTACATTTATATTTATTTAATTCTAATTGATTATCGAACAAATTTAATACAATGGTATTTTCTTTTTTTTGGATTAATATTATATAAAATAAATTTTTATCTATATTTATTATTTCCTTTTCTTTTTTCTCAACTGGTTTATAATTAATACCATATTGTATTTTATAATTTATACTATCTAATTTATAAACAACATATAATGGGGTGCTATCCATAATATATGTTATTTATTATTTAATTCTAATATAGTTTTTCTACCATGACATATTCTACATAGTGCTATTAAATTATTTAAATCATTATTCCCACCCTTATTTATTGGAATTTTATGATATATTTCATAAGTGTAATCTAATAATTGTCCACAATCCCCACATTTCCATTTTTGTATACTACCCACAACTTGCTTTAATCGATTATTAAGATTTTTACGTGATTTTTGTTTACTACTATTTTGAGGTTTTATTATATCTTTAAAAAACATAGGGTCGTAATAGTTTTTTTTATTATACCAACTAAGAAAAATAGAACCCAAAAAAATAATAATACTGATATAGAGCCCATTATTTTTAATCCATATAGCTATTAAATCAAAATATGGATAATAATATAACATAAGAAATATTAAGCTGCCAAAAAAAAGTAAAAAACGTATCATTTAAAAATTGAATTTAAGAAAGATATATATATATATAATATATTTCATTATGAGTGTCTTTTTATCTGAAAATGAGACTACTTTTAAAATTGAACATCCTAAAATATGGTCTGATAAAGATATAATAGATCCCATTTTAAATAATATACCTGAAGAAATTAATAATATATTATTAACACATCAACAAGCTCTTACCAAAATTAAAAAGACATTAGAACCCCTACTACCACATCCCCATATTAATTATTTTGACTTTTATACTGATTTATTTCAATTTTATGAAAATCGCAAAGGAGCACAGCTTGTTTCTACAGAATGGCTACAAATGTATCAAATTATAGACAATTATGAACTTATTGGTAATAAACGCACTGTTAACGCACTTTTTAACACATCATTATTAGGTGATGTAATTAGTGCTACTAATCATTATTGTCAAACACATAGGATCGATTTTGAATGGTTAGCTAATAGCAATAATATAGATGATAAAAATAACATTTTGTATAATTATCGATCAAATTGGTTAATGAATGATAAAATGAATGGTAATCTTACAAGTCTCGAAAATATAAAAAACATAAAACACAATGTGAAACAAAAATTTAGTAAGGGTGTTGATTTATATTTTAGTACTATTGTTGACGAAAATAATGCTATACTAAACTTTGGACAAATCGTAAGCGGATTAACTATATTAACCTCTGGAGGACATTTTATTGTTAAAATTTCAACATTTTTTACTGCCTTAGATATATCAATTATTAGTTTATTATCCAATATGTTTAAAGACTTTTATATTATTAGACCAGATATAATCCCATGTACAAATAGTGAAGTTTATTTACTTGGTCGAAATTTTATTGGATTATTACCTACATTAGAACAAAAATTATTTAGTATTATGAATAAACTTGTTGAAATAGGAGAACATGATTGTGCTAATTATTCATTTTATCAAAACAGCACACGTATTAAATCATTATTAGAAAATTTTTGCGATATTTCTAATAATATATATGTGATTGGACAAATACCTCTTATAGAAACAGCAATACAATTGTTAAATACAGTAACTGATCCTACTGACATACGTGAAAATTTAGGACCGATTTATATAGAAAAACAAGATAAGTTTATTTCCAGATTTAATATCAAAAAATTACATATAGAAGAAACATTAAATACTATGCCACCTGTTTTAAAAGTAAACCAACAAGGTGGACTTATAAGAAATAAAACACATTTTGTTAGGGTTTTTCAAAAAGGTCATTCTTCTCGATTATACTATACATTTTTAAATATATTTAATAAACCATTTAATTATAAAAATTCTCAAGAAATTGAAGTTTCTAAAAAAATATTTAAATTATTAGAACAAGATGTAAAAAATGGTCTTGCTGATGAACGTATTTATCATAATCTACATAGTAATATGAATAAATTATTCTATGATGTTTTTGGACCTCCAAAAATTTTTACGGATGGACGAGCAAATAGTCGGGTAGATGATATTAAACAAATATTTAATAACATATCAGACATGCCATTGGTAGATAATTATATTGATTTTGGCTGCGGTGAAGCATGTATAACTGAGGCTATATCAAAAGAAATAAATGCTACTAATGTAATAGGTATGGATATTAAACCACCAAAAAACACAGTAAGTTTTACATTTGTTCAATTAGACCCATATAATCACATTTTACCAGCCGACAATAATTCTACACAATTAATTACATGTTTTATGGTTTTACATCATTTAACTCATCCAGAAGAATATATTAAAGAATTTAGTCGGGTATTACAACCTGGTGGTATATTATTAATTAGAGAACACGATATTCAAGGTGATAATGATACTGATGGGAAATTATTTTTGGATATACTACATGGATTTTATGAAGTAGTTTGGGCTAAAACTGGAAATCAAGAAAATCCCGATTTTGTTAAAAATTACTTTGCTAATTATAAAAATCGTCAACATTGGACAAATAGTATTGAAAATAATGGATTTAAACGTATTACTACTCCAGAATTAGATCATTTTTATAATTTTGCTGATATTCATCGTGTATATGCTTTTGGGAAAAAAATAAAAAATCCATTTTATCACTATTATGCTGTTTATAAAAAACAATAAATATATTTTTCCTAATATAAACACGGTGTGTAAATAGCTAACTTAATTATAATCAAATATGAAATTAAGTTAATTATTACTTAAATTCCCATGTAAATTAGGCAATGGTAAAGTGCTAGATGTATCATTAATCAGTACACGCACATCTGGTTGATTTGTTGGAGTTTGGGTATTATGAGCTGGACTATTTTTTTTAGAAGAATTATCAAAGGTAAAACTACTACTTACTAAATATTGTTGACCTGATTGATTAGAGGGAGTTTGTGCTCTACTCCTATTATTACCAAATAATGAATTTGTAGCTGCCATATTATTATTAATTTTTCTTACTAACTCATCAAATGGATCAACCTTCTTTTCAGAAATTTCTTCAATATCATCAAATCTATATGCTTTCGTATGAGATATTGTTCCACAAATATCAGGTAATTCAAGCGCATTATCATTATTACTGTTTTTATTTATATCATTGGAAATAGTTATTTTATCCTTATCATGAATATAATGTTCCTTAAATACTTTAACTATATTATCTGGTATATCTGGAGATAATTCTATTAAACGATCGAATTCCATACGAGCAAATTTCATAAATTCATCGGCGTCACGACGTTTGTTACGAGCAATATTTAATTCCGTATTAATTACACGATATAATTTATACCATTGCTTAGATACACTATCATGTGCTTCACTCATTTGCGCATATTTAAAAAAGTTTTGTAATGTTTGTAATATACCTATAAAAATATTTACACCGCCTAACCCATATTGAGCATAAGTAGCATATTCCTTAGGAATAGTATTACTATCTCCACTTAAGGCAAATGTTGCTGAAGCCAAAATAGTAGATAAAACCACACAAGGAATAGTAAAAGCGTAATTTTTTAGTTTATTCTTTTTATAAGACCGTTCATGTAAAATTTTATAAACAATCGCTTTATCTGCCCAACTAATAAAAATATTTTCTACTTGTTCAGTCCATTTTAGCTTGTTTTTTTGGTTATCCAAATTTTCATCTTCTTTACTATCTGTCATTAATATAATTTATACAAATACTTAATTTATTTTAAAATAAATATTTTCTCTTAAAACTTTATATGAATGTTGCACATTTTATATGGTTTCAAGGAACTCCACCTGCTAAATATATAACTACTATAAATAATTTTCAAATGAAAAATCCTAATTTTAATATCAACATATGGAGTGAAAAAACATTATTACCTCTTTTAAATCGAAATCATATTTTTTATAATTCTATAAAGAAATGTAAATATATGATTCAAAAAATAGATATTTATAAATATATTGTATTATTCTATTTTGGAGGTATTTATTTAGATCTTGATATCAATATTGAAGCATCATTTACAAACAATTTTTTAAATGATCTAAATCAGTATGATTTGGTATTCAGTAAAATAAAAATGATTGAGTATTTACCAATAAATTTAATAAATAATGGAATTATATTTGGGAAAAAAGGAAGTCCATTATTATTAAAAATTGTTGAAGATATAAATTGGGACCAGCCTTTTTATAAAACAAAAGATTGGATAGTGCTAGATACAGCTGGTCCTTTATATGTTACCCGATGGTGTAAGGAAAATAATATACAAACAATTGACCAAAAATATGTCGAAGGACGTCCATTATTCTATATATTTAATTCAGACTATAAAGGTATATTTATTACCCACTTACACCATAATAATTGGATGGATAGTTATTTATATCTAGCAGTGCTATTCATTAATTATAGTTTATATACCATTATTTTTATTTGTATACTATATTTATTATATAACCTTCAAAAAATTAGAAATAATTTTAGATAAATTAGAAGTAGCTGTATAACAATAGAAACAATTAATACATATTTTAAAGATACGACAGTAATGTTAAAGAAATATATGGATTTTGTATAAATATGTTATATATATAAATTGAGGTATAGGTGTTTATTAATTACATATACCATAAAAATAAATGCGTTTATGCTAAGTATTAATTTGTAGCTACAATTATAAATTCAAAAAAAATAGGAGGTTAAAATACTATAGATCTTGATCCGCCTTAAACAAACCGAAAATCCCTATACAATCCTATCCAATATGCGGCGGCGGGAGTATCAATATTAAACAACCCAATATACAAAGAGTTTAAATAAAAAGGGATATATGCCTTTGCTGCCCAACCCCTCATTTGAGATAGCCATGTCATAAACACTGGCATTCCTGCCATATTACTCATATTGAAGCTATTCAAAATAATAGATAATGCGTCATTTCTATTAAAGAATACACCTGGGATTTCCACAGTTGTTCGCGGGTACTTTTCATTGTGAACCGTATCAACAGTCGGTTGTGATACAAATGTAAAAGCCACCGGGGCTGAGAGTGACACCGTTCCATCATTATTTACAGTTCGAGTTTGTATGTGTAATACTAGCGGTTGAAACGGGTCTCCACGAAAACTCCAGTCTAGTATATTCGCATTTAAACTATCATTTACAAAATCAATATCTACTCGTCTACCTAATACCTTATCATAGTAATTAGCACGTTTAAAGATAACTACTGAATTCTGCTGTTTATTAAAAAAATAGTCTACAAATTCCGGATTTGTATTTAATACGGTTTCTATAGATATACTATTTGTAGATCGTTCCTGATATAAGCGTAAACTACTAACACCTAAAAAGTTTTGAATATCAGTTAACATAATATACTTATCTGGACTTAATGCAGTAGTCATATGGTGAAATATATAACTAGACCCAAGACTATTTACTACGGGTTTAAGATCATCTCTAAATGTATTCATTGTAGTAAAAAGGCATAGTCTAACTAGATTATCGGGATTATTATTTGTAAATTTATCAATAGCACTAACACACTGATTGATATGGGGTAATATATAAAACATATCTACTGCGAGTGAATAATTTACAGTAGTATTTTCATTACCGGTAGTTTTATCCTTTAGGTTTGCGGCAGCTACGATAATTCCTAATACATTATTATCAACCGTAAGTACACTACCACTTGATCCCGTATCAGCATTAAAATCGGTAAGTATAAAACCACCAGGGGCGGGCAGTCCATTAATTAAGTCCATGTTTTCCTTATCGCCAAGTGTATAGTTCATACTAAGTATTTTAGTATCTAGGCTATTCGTGACACCATTCTTATTAAAGTATAATATCTTAGCAGGTTTATTCGTAATACACTTATATTCACTAGGAGTAGTGTGTAAATAGGATAATGTTTTGTATATTGA
>Ga0214923_10006317_pt1 | contig 13368 bp, 9 predicted proteins | sample LL1510_MetaG_FD_177993 | JGI IMG/M metagenome (GOLD analysis project Ga0214923, IMG submission 177993) | Freshwater microbial communities from Lake Lanier, Atlanta, Georgia, United States - LL-1510 | ecosystem: Environmental > Aquatic > Freshwater > Lake | place: USA: Georgia | collected 2015-10-15
GACCGTCGCACCTGCACGGGTCTAGGCGCCAGCACCAATCTGCGGGTTCGCCCTGGTGGGTGATCTGGGCCTGTGTATCCATGACACACATACGGGAACGATCAATCGGACCCTCTTCAACAATCAGCCTCACGCATCTGATTTGCTTGTAACTGGCAATCCGTCGCTGGTACTTGCGACGCAATGACGGCGAGACAGCGTCTCAAGTACCCGAGGCACCCCGAGTGCCATCCTGATTTGCACTGATCTCGATGTCAGCTGATCGGAATCGGGCAGGTGGGTCACGTCTGTGGCTTCCCACCCAATGACTTCGCATTCGTGCCCGGTGCGGCGTACTTCGTGCGGATGACCCGGGCGGGAACGTGGCCATACTAGGCGGCGCACAGGTTCCAGCGGTTCGTCATCCGAGCGACCCCACGGCGCCGCGTGGCACGATGTGCGCGTGACAAAGCCACCGACCCACCTGGACGGCGATCCCATCTCACTTGGTGAGGGCAACACGCCCGTCATCCGCAGCCGGTGGCTTGGACCGCACCTCGGGCTGCGGAACCTCTGGTTCAAGCTTGAGCAGGTCAATCCCACCGGGTCGTACAAGGACCGCTTCGCCGCACGGTTCGTCACCCGGCATCACGACCACGGACACCCGTTCGTCCTCGCAACCTCTTCGGGCAACACCGGTGCTTCCCTGGCCGCCTACAGCGCGGCGGCCGGACTACCATGCATCGTCTGCGTGCCGGTCGAGGCACCAGAAGCCAAACTGGTCCAGATCCGCGCGTATGGTGCCCGCATCGTCCGCGTCCGGGGCATGCTTGACACACCTGTGGCGGTGCGGATCCTCATCGACCGTCTGGCAACCGTCTGTGCATCGTTCGGAATGCCTCTTGGCACCTCCGCCTACGAGATCGCACCGGAGGCAATGGCGGGGATTGAACCCCTCGGTGCCGAACTCGCGGACGTACCGTCGGGTTCACCCGACCGCATCTTTGCCCCGATCGGTGGTGGAGGCCTTCTCACGGCGATCTTCCGGGGACTCCCCAACCCGACTTCCCTGACCGGTCACGCCAATCGTGCAATCCGCATCCACGGCGTGCAACCGTCCGGAAATGACACCGTCGTCGGGCCCCTGCGGGCGGGCAAGGACACCGCACGCACCCTCGGGGCGGGTGAAGCACATACCGCCATCTCCGGCCTCGGCGTGCCCATCGATCTCGACGCCACCCGCGCCCTCCACGCCATCCGGTCGACGGGAGGCGATGGACACCTTGTTGCCGATACGTCCGTCTGGGACGCACAGGCCATGCTTGCGAGACATGAGGGCCTCTTCATCGAACCCGCGGGTTCAACCTCGGTCGCCGGTCTCATCGACGCCGCCCGGGCCGGCCAGATAGGTGCCGACGATCACGTGATCTGTGTTCTGACCGGGCATGGGTTCAAGGACGGCCCAGCCTCGATCCGTCTCGCCGATCACCACCCACTTGACCCGGACATCCTCGACGCCACTGACCTCACCGGGGAGTACTTCGCGCGCATCCTGAACTGACCGGACGCACGGGCACCCAAACCAGGAATTGGCTAGACCTTGAGCTTCTGCCACTTGCCTCGATGGAAAATCCATAGGTAGCACAGCCCGCGGACCCACCAGTCCGCACACCAGCCAAGCCAGATGCCGGCCACGCCCCACCCAAGGCCAATGCCGAACGTGGCGGCGGTCATCAGTCGCACTCCCCACATGGAAAGTGATCCGACCATCAGTGTGGTCCGGGTGTCGCCGGCACCCCGCAGTGCCCCGGACAGCACAAAGGCCGCCGCCTGCAACGGTTGGCCAATCCCGACCATGCGGATGCCCGTCGACCCGGCAGCAATGACATCGGGATCATTCGTGTACAGGCGGAGGAGTGGTTCCGGGAAGAGCAGGAACCCCAGTCCGGCCAGCGACATCCATCCGGCTGCGGCAAACGTGCTTCTCCACCCGGCAGCCCGCGCCGACGCCGGATCACCCGCGCCCAGATGCTGCCCTACTAGGGTGGTCGCTGCGACCGAGAACGCAAGTCCCGGCAGCATCGAAACACTGGCGGCACTGAAGACCACCTGCTGGGCCGCGAACGCCGCCGTGCCCATGTGGACGACCATGATCGAGAAGATGATCATGCCCATCTGGATCGAGGCATACTCGCCGACAGCCGGGCCTCCCACTGCCATCAGGCGTCGCAGGACCGGCATGTCAACCCGCCACCCCTCGAGACGTGCCATCTGGTCAAGGACACCCATGAGGGGACCCCGCGTCTGACGCGCTAGCGACCACACACCCAGGACCCCGGCGATGCCCTGCCCGGCAACCCACCCGGCAGCCACACCCTCAACGCCAAGTGCCGGAACCGGTCCAAGGCCGTAGATGGCCACGGATGCGACCACAAGGTTCACGCCGTTGGCGATACCGGTGTTCCACATCGGAGTGCGCGTGTCACCGGCACCGCGAAGGACCGATCCGGACAGGACACCCGCCACAAGGACCGGAAGCATCATCAGGGCAACCCGCAGGAGGGCAACGCCATCACCTGATACCTCAGGGGCGACCCCAAGGACGCCAAGCAGGGGCGCCGCGAAAATGCTCCCGAGGACGGCAAGGATGAACGCCACCGCCACGCTGAACAGGAGTGACTGACGCGCAATCGCCCGTGTCTCGGCACCGTCATTTGCCCCGACTGCCCGGGCCACCAGTGCCGTCGTTCCGGCCGCAAGGCCCGTGAAGACAATGATCACCACATTGGAGATCTGTCCGGCAGCGCCCACGCTTGCCATGGCCGCCGACCCGAGGTGCCCGACCATCATCAGGCTTCCGGTATTCAGCATGAGGAGAAGCAGGTTCTCCACCACGCTTGGCCATGCAAGCGCCAGCACACCCTTGGGACGGACCGTCCGGAACGGTGCCGGTGACGAAGAATGCGGGGTGGACCGGGAAATCTCCTGACCACTCGGGGCATCGCCCACCCCAGGCACGGCCGATACCCTCGACGCCGTTACCAGTCGATCGGCAGACAGGTCAGTCGGCGCGGCACCCAATGGTGGAGAGGCCATGTCTGGTCAGGCTAGCACAGTCGATGCGATGACGCTCCGGGAAACGGTTGCACCCCGGTGACGCTTGTACGGAACGGCCTCCGTGCAACCAGTGGCAATCAGGCGAGGCAACGGGATTGTCCAAGGCACGCCACCGGAACCACGTCCTGTCCTAGATGCCCCGTCGTCAGGCAGTAGACTGGCACCCGCAATGGGAGCATTTCAACAATGACAGCACTCGATGGGATTGACGTCCGGAAGCCTCTGGAAGGCGTCGCGCAGGAGGTCCTGACACCAGAGGCACTCGCCTTCGTCGCGCGACTGCACCGGCAGTTCAATCAGCGTCGCCTGGAACTTCTGGCCCGCCGCCACGCGCGCCAGATCGACCTTGATGCGGGAATCCTGCCGGACTTCCTGCCGGAGACGGCGGATGTGCGCGCCGGCGACTGGCACGTGGCCCCAGTGACCCCGGACTTTGCCAACCGGCGCGTCGAGATCACCGGGCCAGTCGACCGCAAGATGGTCATCAATGCCCTGAACTCTGGGGCGACCTGTTTCATGGCCGACTTCGAGGACGCCCTCGCACCGACATGGACCAACCTCCTTGAAGGTCAGGTCAACCTGACCGAGGCCATCGACCGAACCCTGTCGTTCGCCGGACCTGATGGGCGGATGTACCGCCTGAACGACACGACCGCCACCCTGGTGGTGCGTCCGCGCGGGTGGCACCTTCACGAGAAGAACCTGTACGTCGATGGCGCACCAGTCTCGGCAAGCCTCTTCGACTTCGGCCTGTACTTCTTCCGGAACGGTCACCGCCTCCTGACGCGCGGATCTGGCCCGTACTTCTATCTGCCAAAGATGGAAAGCCATCTGGAAGCGCGCCTCTGGAATGACGTCTTCGTCTTCGCCCAGGATGCCCTTTCGGTTCCACAGGGCACGATCAAGGCGACCGTCCTGATCGAGACCATCCTGGCGGCGTTCGAGATGGATGAGATCCTGTACGAACTCCGCAACCATTCGGGGGGGCTGAATGCGGGCCGGTGGGACTACATCTTCAGTGCCATCAAGAAGTTCCGGACGCGTCCGGAGATGATGCTTCCGGACCGGGTGACCGTATCTATGACGGTGCCGTTCATGCGTGCCTACACCGAACTCCTGGTGCAGACCTGCCACAAGCGTGGTGCGTTCGCGATGGGTGGCATGGCCGCCTTCATCCCGAACCGTCGTGATCCTGAGGTGACCAATGCAGCCCTGGCCCGCGTGCGCGATGACAAGACGCGGGAATCGCGCGATGGCTTCGACGGCACCTGGGTGGCCCATCCGGACCTCATCCCGACGGCGCTGGAGGCATTCAACGCCGTCTTGGGCGATCACCCAAACCAGATCGGTCGTCAGCGTCCCGATGTGCATGTGACGGCATCCGACCTGCTGGCCCTCGCGCAGACACCCGGCCAGGTCACCGAGGCCGGGGTGCGCAACAACATCAGTGTGGGTTTGCAGTACCTGGCGGCATGGCTTGGCGGATCGGGAGCGGTCGCGATCAACAACCTCATGGAGGATGCCGCCACTGCCGAGATCAGTCGGGCACAGGTCTGGCAGTGGACGCGAAACGCCGCCAAGACGGCAGAAGGTGTGACGATCACCGCCGACTGGATCCGTCACCTGCAGGCCGAGGAACTCGCAAAGATCGAGGCGTCCATGGGCGCGTCATATGCGCGGTTCCGCTGGGAGGATGCATCCCGGCTCTTCGCCGAAGTCGCCTTGGGCGAGGAATTCACCGAGTTCCTCACGCTACCGGCCTACGACCTCCTGGACTGACCTCGCACACGTGCGCGATGCCGACTGGACGCCCGCACGGGCCAATCCGGTCGGCATCCGGGTGGAGGCGGTCTATCTGGGTATCCATACCGTGGCCCCTAACTGCGTCTTGCACCGGCCAGTAAACGCGAACCGCCCGTCCCCAGAAGAGGGACGGGCGGGAAAGCATTTATCGCGGATGAAGCGCCTGCTAGGCGGGGGAAACGGCTACTGGATCACGAATTCCAGGAAGAGGACTTCGGCAACCTGCTTTTCCTTGGGCAGGACAGCGTTGATGCGCCCCTTGAGTTCCTCACGGGCACGCTCCATGCCAAGGGCGTTGTTGAGTTCATCAACACGCTTGGAACCCAAGGTGGAGGTGATCACATCCTGGACCTTGAGGAGGTTGGGAAGGACTGCCGGCTTGTTCGCAGGAGCCGCGGTATCGACGCCGTCGGTGGCCTCGGGTTCGGAATACGCGATGAACTCAATCTCTCCACCAGCAGCGGCCGGCTTCGGTGTCAAGTCACGAACCATGAGCCCGAGGGTCAGCTTCAGGTACCGCTTGGCACCTGGGTCCGCAAGCGTGATGATGCGGTCCTTGATCGTGTGTTCCTCGAAATGCTCTTCGTGATGCTCACCCTCAATCGGAGGGGCAGCCACGACTTCCTTGGGTGGCTCTGGCTTCAGGAACCACGCCGCTGCGCCACCGATGATTAGTGCAACGACTGCCGCACCAATAATGGGAAGAAATTTCACAGTCACCGCCTCCTGTGCCACTGGGCCGTCGGGATCAACCGCGCCTACGAACGATTGCTCATTACCATAATGGTAACGCGCGTCGCGGCTCCCTGCCGATGGTACTGTACCGCACGGGACGTGCGTCGGGCACTATGTCGGACCATTGGTGCAATCCACACTGCCCGTCGCAACACAACCGCCAAACCCGGTCCCGTCCCGTCACCAAGTCCAACGTCCATGACCCGATTGAGATGCCAGTGCCTTCGATAGTCCCGCCAGACCTACGCCAGTTTACAACGCCATGGCGGGCATTTGTCATTGTCGCCGGGAGCAGTTTCTCAACGCTTGTCCTGGAACTGGTCATGGGACGCGTGCTTGCGCCAGCCATTGGCGTTTCCCTTTACACGTGGACGGCGGTGATCGGTGTGGTCCTCGGTGGCATCGCGCTTGGCAATGACATCGGCGGCCGCCTCGCCCGGCGACTGAACCCAGGACCAATCCTCGAGTGGGCCCTGTTGGGATCAGCTGTCTGGACACTTGCCATCGCCGGAATCGCCCAGGTGTTCTCGATTGACGACCTCGCGATGGGATTGCCTCCGCTCGTGCGTCTCATGGTGCTGGTGACGGCCTGCGGGTTCCTGCCGTGCATCCTCCTCGGTACCACCGGCCCATTGGTGACCCATCAACTGATGGCCACGCGCGACCTCAACGATGCCGGCCCAGTCGTCGGACGCCTCAATGCGGTAGGCACCGCCGGCAGCATCGTGGGGGCATTCGGCACTGGCTTCGTGTTCGTGCCCCTGTTCGGCACGCGCACCACCCTTGCCCTGGTTGCGGTGACGCTCACGATGCTCGGCCTGGCCTCCAATCCCTCCAGTGGACGGAGATCCGTACGTACCGGGATTACCGTGGGTCTTTGGGCCGTGGCTGCATGGGTGGTGGTGTCTGCAAGCTTCACGCATGTCATCGAAGTCAATGCCGCCTCCCGCAGGCTCAGCGGTGGCCGCGACCGGATGGCCTCGTCTCCGTGCCTGGTGGAATCCGCCTACAGTTGCATCCGCATTGACTGGTCATCGGTCGGCCAGGACGATTTCGGAACGATGCGCCTGGACCGTGCCATTCAGGGACGCACCGCACCGGATGCGCCCCGGCTTCTCCTCTCGCCAATCTCGCAAGCACTCGGCGACATGATCGTCTCGGCGGGCATCACCTCTGCCGGATGGGCGGATGCGGATCCCACCCCACGACCGTTGCACGCCCTCTTCATCGGCGGAGGAAGCTACACCCTTCCGCGCTACCTGGAGGCAATCGCCCCCGGCAGCCGCATCGACGTCATCGAACTCGATCCCGACGTGACCGCAGTGGCCATGCGGTGGCTCGGTGTACGGCTTGGCGGGCCAGTCAATGCGCTTCCCACCGACGGGGATCGCAGCGGGATCATTGCCCACCATGCCGATGCACGTCAGACGATCCGGCGATTGCCAGACGCCTACTACGACGTGGTGATCGGCGATGCCTTCTCCGACTTCGCCGTTCCGTGGCACCTGACAACCGTCGAGTTCACCCGTGAGGTGCACCGGGTTCTCCGCCCGGACGGCAGGTACGCCGTGAACGTGATCGATGGATGGCCGGGCGGACGGTTCCTGCCGGCGTTCATGCACAGCCTTGAGGTTGTCTTCCCGGAGGCCGACGTCTTGGCAACGGCGGTGCCCGGCATGGAAGAGTACGACCTGTTGCAGAACTGGGTGGCGACTGCCGGATCGGTCGCCATCGACGCGAACCGTCTCGCCAGCCAGGTACGTCCCGGACTGTCGGATGGCCGTACCGGCACTGAACCATCGCGCGGACGCCTGGTCGCCCGCGACGTCCGTCCGGAAGAACGGGAGCGGAACGACACGTGGGCCGAAGCACCGCCATGGAGACCGGTTGCACGTCGGGTACCCGCGCTGACCGATGACCGCGCTCCCGTGGACTGGTACCTCGCCTCCCGTGTGACCGGTTGATGCCCATTGCCGCCTGAAAGTCGGGCACCAACATCTCCGGACCTCCCGTGGCTACTCGTCGCACGGTCCCGGATACCCTCATCAACGGACACCACCCATCGGCACGCGGTATCTTCCGCACGTGTCACCAACCCTCGACGACATCAGGCGGTTCGCCGTCGTGCGCACCCTCCGCAGGGCGCCATCACTGCGCGACGCCCTCCAACAACCGGGGTTCGTGCAGGCCGATCCCATCCGTTCACCGGCCCGCGCGCAGGACCTGACCCTCCGCCACCGTGTGCCCGGCTACCGTGCCGGTGACCTCGAACGCGCCTATCCCGACCTCGATATCGAGGAAGACACGTTCATCAACTACGGCTACCTGCCTCGCGACGTGCACGCCCTGATGCACCCGCGCCCCGACCGACACAAGCGGGACACGGACACCGAAGAGGTCTCCCGCGCGGTACGGGACTTCATCGCCTCCCGAGGCACCGTCCACCCGCGCGACGTCGACGAAGCCTTCAAGCTCGGTACCGGCCTCAACTGGTTTGGTGGCAACTCCAAGGTATCGACGCAACTCCTGGACCGCATGCATTACCGGGGTGCGTTGCGCGTCGCCGGCCGGCAGGGTGGCACACGCCTGTATGCCGCTGCACCGGACCGCACTCCGCCCGAAGACCCTCACGCCGCCGCCGACCGCCTCGTGGATGTCCTCATCGACACGTACGCCCCCCTCACCTTCAAGGGACTGCGCTTCATCATCTGGGTCATGCAGTGGGCTGCCCTGCCGCAGTGGAACGGCAAGCGCAAGGGCATGCTTGACCGTGCCTTGGCAAGGCTTGCATCCACCCGCATCGACGGCACCGACTGGTATTGGCCGGCGCATGAAGACCCGGCCTCGGCGCCAGAAGCGCCCGACGCCGTGCGCATCGTCACACCATTTGATCCGGTAGTCTGGGACCGCGGCCGGTTCGAGATCCTCTGGGGTTGGGAGTACCGGTTCGAGGCGTATGTGCCGGCCCCCAAGCGCGTGCGCGGGTACTACGCCATGCCCCTCCTATGGCGCGATCAAGCGGTAGGGTGGGCGAACATCTCGGTGACCACCGGGACGATGCAAACCGATATCGGCTACGTCACCGGCGAGTCCCCAACCGACCCGTCGTATCCCGATGCCCTTCGCGCCGAACTCACCGACCTGGCACGGTTCCTTGGTGTTGAGGAAAGTTAGCGCCAGCCCTCGGCCGTCATCCACGACATTGCCCCACCCCCAAATCCCGATCCCGATTGACCGGGGTCGCTACGCCTCCCCTAGCCATCGACGGCGGACATCACGGGCCTGGGTGGTGTTCTCCTGGCTCCACTGCTGCGCCTCGGACCACAACCGGGCAGACTCCGCCGCCGCAGCCGCATCGCGGTCGGCCACCTTCTGCCGGTGACGCGCACTCATCGACTGCATCTCGGCATTCGCGCCACCGGGATGGGCTGGAATCGTGCCCGGGGCAAGCATCGGCAACACACCAAGGTCGCCCAGGCGGATCGGCAAGCGTTCCGCCACTGGAGGGATCCCGAACGGCACCCCCGGCAAGGTCTGGTACCAGTACGCCGTCGAGGCCCAGTCGTTCGCCGAATGGTTGCCATGGCCGTGTTCCATCGTCACGCGGATGCTCTTCGCAAAGCGGACCGGATCAACCAGATGGAAGCGGTAGGAGGTCTGGTAGCCCGGCTTGCGACCCTCGAAGATCGTCGACCCGCACATCGGGAATGCTGTCTCCTGGTTCTCCCACGCCTGGCTGAAGTAGTCCTCCGAACCAGTGCCGTGCAAGGAAGGAGGCCACGTCTCCCCATCTATGAAGATCATGTCGTCACCCTCGCCCCACCACGTTCCTTGGAAGTTGGTGACCGAGATGTTGCACCCGATGTAATGCCCCTGTCCCTCGGCCTCGAGGATCACGTAGTTGGCCCGGCTCTCGGCCTCAAGGTTCGCTACGTCGGCCTCGGGCGAGTTGACGATCACGCGCGGATCCCACGATGACGTTGGGTTGACCCGTCGCCACTGGGCATGGAAGTAGGCCGTCTCGGCGGGAAGGTCCTGCCGGTAGAGTTCGTAGTCGACGTAAAAGTACTGCCGGTATGGCACATCGTTCTCGTTGGTGACCTCGATGCGCGCATGCCGGTTGAACGGCATCGGCAGGTAGCAGTTGAGGGCCGCGCCACCGCCGAACTTGTACGCCTGTTCCGGACGCACCGACGACGTGAAGGGCAGTGAGGCGAAACTGTTCACCAGGGAATGCCCCAGGCAGAAGAAGTCGCCAAGGGGTGCCACGACACTGGGATGCGCCTGACCATCCCAGTACATGCGCACCACCACCTTGCGGTAGTAGTCGGGGTCGGTCACAACCCGGTCGACCACGGTGCGCCGGCAATCCTGCGTCATCCAGACATGGGTGATGCACCCTGGCCCCTGGATATCGGCGAGAGTGATGGTCTGCCCCGGAGCGATCACCCATGGGTCAGCGTTGCGTCCGGTGTGATCCCAACTGGATGACCGTGCCGACCTGGCATCGCGCACACGGGTCAGGTCGCCGAAAATGCCGCCGATCATGCCGATTATCCCTTCAAGATCCAGTCTGGAACGCAGTCCCTGCCCGGGACAGGCAGGGACTCACATGCCAACCGCGTGCCGTCCCGGCGATGGATTTACCGGATCTTGCCACGGGCAGGGACCGGCCACTCAACCTCGATCAACTCGTCACCACTCAATGTCCCGTCCCCCGGACGCGACCCGTGGGCACGGTATCCATACACCACATCGTGCAGGTTGGTAGTGCCACACGCATGGTTCGGGATCACATGGATCTTGTCACCCACCCGCGGACGCGCACTGGCATCGGTCAGGCGGGAGAGGTTCAGGACGCCATGTTCCTCCGACATCTTCTCCAGATAGATCTCCGGGAACTCACGCACGTACCCGTTCACCCCGGTGGTCTGCAGGGCATCGTTCGTGAAGGTCTTGCTGCCACCGTCAATGGTGCTGAACCCCGGGCAGCTGGTGGAGACGACCGTCACCAGGACACTCATCGCACACTGGTCAAGTTCGCAGTTGCCCGCACGCCAGACCGAGAGGTCGTTATAGGAGTAAGTGCCCGACCGGTGTTCGGTGCAACCGGCATCCTTGGAGACCTGCTGGGCCCCGGTGCCACCGCCACTGAACTGCTCGAGGGGGATTCCGTCGCGCGTCAGTCGATCACGCACCTCGGCATGGAAGGCAACCATCGCCGGCTTGGTGGGGTAGCACATCAGGCCACCGAAACGGACGCCGGGACTGTCGGCAATGGCGCGGGCAAGGGTCTGCGCATCCTCGGGTGACTGCACGCCCGCACGGTGCATGCCGGTGTCAACCTCGATCAGCAAGGTCACCTCGACCCCGGCGGCATCGCACGCCTCGGCGATCGCACGCGCCGCGACCGCCCCGTCGACGGCGACGGTCATCTTGACGCGGCGGGCAAGACGGGTCAGGCGCTCCATCTTGGGTGCACCGACGAGGTTGTAGGGGATCAGGATGTCATCGAACCCGGCATCGGCAAAGATTTCCGCCTCGCCAAGCTTCTGGCAGGTGATCCCCTTGGCGCCGGCCGCGATCTGCATGTGACCGATGGCCGGGATCTTGTGGGTCTTGATGTGAGGGCGATTGGCGAGGCCAAGCGAATCCAGGCTGGCCTGCAAGCGCTGGATGTTCGCTTCCAGCTTGTCGAGATCCACCACCATCGACGGCGTATCAAGGTCTGCCACGCGTTGCATCGTCCGGTGCCCCTTTGTATTGACTGAGTTTGGGAAGGGGGTCAGGAGTCATGTCACCAGGAACCCCACCCGTCCCGCCCCTGATTTACATGCGCTTGCCCGGCAGTGTAACCGCGCGCCACCCCATCGCCCCTGATTGAAGACCGCCTTGCTTGGCTAATCCGGCCCGCGCAATGGACCCTACAGATCCCGGCGGGATGTGACCTTTGCGGGATCAATCTCGATCCCGAGGCCGGGAAGTGTCGGCAAGGTGATCGCCCCACCTTCAGGCGCAAGCATGTGGGTATGGAAGTGCTGGGCCATTGGCTGGTACCGCACGAGATATTCGGCCATCGGGAAGGTGACCGGCGGTTGTGATGCGACCACGTGCGCCGCAGCGTAGACCGAATGGCCGTGCGGGATCACATGGCGTCCGTAGGCCGAGGCAAGCGTGCCAATCTTGACCAGTTCCGAGATTCCACCGCACCAGTCAGGATCAGCCTGCAGGACATCGACACCACCGGTCTGCAGGAGTTGCAGGAACCCCCACCGCGTGTATTCGTGTTCGCCGGTCGCGATTGGCACCCGTCCGGCATCACGCATCTGCGCGAACTCGGCGATGCGGTCGGCAGGTACGGCCTCCTCAAGCCAGCGTGGGCGGAACGGTTCCAGTCGTTCGATCATGCGCGTGGCGTATGAGAGGTCCCATCCCATCCAGCAATCGAACATGAGATCGATGTTCGGGCCAGCTGCCTCGCGGACGATGCGGGCGAGGGTGACGTTGCGTTCCATGCCAACCAGGCCATCGTTCGGGCCGTAGCGGAAGAACCACTTCTGGGCACGGTAGCCGGCATCGACCATCTCACGAACCCGCGCGACAATCCTTGCCGGTTCGTGACTGTAGCCAAGCATCGAGGCGTAGCAGGGCACCGTTGGGCGGGTCGGGCCACCGAGTAGACGCCAGACCGGTTCGCCGGCCAACTTGCCCCGCAGATCCCAGAGGGCACAGTCGACGGCACTGATCGCCATCATGAGATAGCCCTTCCGCGCGTGGCGATCGCTGCGGTACATCACATCCCAGAGGTACTCGCCGGCACGCGGGTCCTGCCCGGTGATCATCGGGGCAAGCTTGTTCTGGATCAGCGGGACCGTCTCGGGGAAGATTGGCCCAAAGAGACCGTACGCCCCTCCGGCCTCCTCGACCTGCACGTAGACCCCGGTCTGGTGGTCGCGCGCCCCGGCGGGTGGCCGGGAAGCGAAGTGCGGGTAGATGTCCAGCATGCCGACCTGCCGTTCCTCTTGGGCGGGAATCTCCGCCGGACCTTGCACCTCAAAGCACCGCACCGCACTGATTCGCATCGGACACCATCTCCTGTCATCCCCGGCGCATGTTTCCAAGCCACCGCACCACCCCGTATTCATATCCGCTTCGCTCAGGGCCTGCCCGACACGATACACCGGAGAAGCCGAGAGTTCGCCTTTGCCACCATGCCCGCCAAGGCACTGCACCACCCCGCAGTCATCTGCGCCTGGGCCACGCCCGCCCCAATCCCGGCATGGGGAACCGGCCTGTTCTCGGGGTCGACGCGCAAGATCCAACCACATTCATGGTGGGCAACCAGATCGCAACCACGGAAAAAAGGTCAAACGGGCCCACAACCGGTAGTGTTGAGTGAGACGCCCCACGGCGCATGCGGGCGCGCCTCGATTGGTGCACCCAACCGGGGGCCACGGCCGTCGGGAACATGCGCGTGCGCGCCATCACTGGTGTCATCCTTCTTGCCTCCATCGCGTGCGTCACGTGGCCGTGGCTTGACCCGCGCCTCGACTGGTCCGCCACCTTCGACGGCGAGAACCATCTCATCCGCCTCTTCCTCGTCGGCGACGCCCTGAAGGCCGGCGACTGGTACCCACGGTGGTTGCCCGACCTCGCGATGGGGTACGGCTACCCGTTATTCAACTACTACGCACCGGGGATGTACGCCCTCGCGACCGCCCTGCGCGGGTTCGG
>Ga0214923_10006318_pt1 | contig 13367 bp, 12 predicted proteins | sample LL1510_MetaG_FD_177993 | JGI IMG/M metagenome (GOLD analysis project Ga0214923, IMG submission 177993) | Freshwater microbial communities from Lake Lanier, Atlanta, Georgia, United States - LL-1510 | ecosystem: Environmental > Aquatic > Freshwater > Lake | place: USA: Georgia | collected...
CTCCTCGCATTGCAGTTAATCCTGCTGCCAAAGTATCTGCTGCTCTAATTAATGTTGCCACCCCAATTAACTTAGCTTGGGTGCGAATTCGATCTAATTGATCCTGCGGTAAATCATTTAAAACCGAAGAATTAATTTGATCTGACGCGCCAATAATTATTAGATCACGAAATCGCTCAAGTAAATCTTGGGCAAATCTTTTTGGATCAGCACCAGATTCAACAACCTTATCTACCGTATTAAATAAGGATGCACCATCTCTTGCCGCTAATGCATCAATTGCCTCATCTAAAAGGGCAGAGTCTGTATAACCAAGCAGCGCTACTGCAATCTCATAGGTAACACCATCACTGCCAGCACCAGCTAGTAATTGACCCAATACAGAAAGCGCATCTCTTACTGATCCACCAGATGATCTAACAACTAATGAGATAACACCCTTTGCCACCTTAATACCCTCTTGTTCACAGATTTTTTCTAGGTGGCTACTTAATATTGCAGGAGGAACCAATCTAAATGGGTAGTGATGCGTTCTTGATCGAATAGTGGCAATTAATTTATCTGGTTCAGTTGTAGCAAATATAAATAAAACATGGGCAGGTGGTTCTTCTACTACTTTAAGTAAGGCATTAGCTGCTCCATGCCCTAATTGATGAGCCTCATCAATAATATAAATCTTGTATCTAGAAGATACTGGTGCAAAAAAAGCTTTATCCCGTAGATCTCTGGCATCATCAACTAAACCATGCGTTGCAGCATCTAACTCAATAACATCTAATGATCCAGGCCCATTTGCCACTAAATCTTTACAGGATTGACAGATGCCACATGGATTTGGAGTTGGCCCTTTTTCACAATTTAAAGATCTAGCCATAATTCGTGCGCTAGATGTTTTGCCGCAGCCTCTTGGTCCACTAAAAAGGTAAGCGTGGTGAATATTTCCAGAAGTTAATGCATTTGAAAGTGGTGTAGTTACATGCTCTTGGCCAATAACATCGGCAAATATTGATGGGCGATACTTACGATATAACGCTAATGACATCACCCCTCCAAACTTTCACCTAAAGATATCTTTACCTAAGAAAAAAAGGATCCCCCGCACACCCACTTTAAAGATTACCTACCCTTGCTGCATTCCTGCCCTGGGGGAGTTCGGCACCTAAGTGCCGCACGGGGGATCTAACGGTAAATCATAGTAAGTACCACCGATACTCTTAGCCAGTAAAAAGTAATAACTGGAGGATTCGCATAGTGGCCGAGTGCGCACGCTTGGAAAGCGTGTGTAGGGCAACCTACCGAGGGTTTAAACCCGCTACTTTACACCAAATTATACGCCTTGAAATCGCATAAAACCTTATTCATTCTAATTCTTTGCAAAAATATCGTCACCTAGCAGTGTTTTCAAAACCCTCGAAATTTCCAAGTCAGATTCAAAATTAGTTGGTTTAGATTTTAAAATATCCTCTTTAAAACTTAGCCATTGTTTAAGTAAATGGTTATCAGAACTAGTATTTTCAAAATTAAGCTGACTAGGTACAGACGGAGGGTGTTTACGTATGTATGTAGTTAAATCTGAATTACCCCATTTTTCTAACCCACTCAAAATCAATTGAGCATTAGATCCACTAATTTCGATGTTAAACCTATTTTTCCATGAAAGATAGGTCACAACAAATTCAAAAAATATATTGTTAGCCTCACCACTTAAAACACAATAATCTGATCCATTATTTTCAAAACTTTTACTAACCAGACTAAGATTTCTAATCTCAGTAGGCCCAAGAAAAAAATGCATTAAATTTAATAAGTGAGGTACAAGGTCAATAATTACTGCGTATTTGGAATCTCTCCATTTGCTACTCTTGATATTTTCAGCGGTACCATTACCGTAAAAACCATTAATTGTGTATATGTTGCCCAACTTGTATTCATTTAAAATTTTTCTTGCAGCCTCAATGTGTGATTCAAATCTATGGGCGTACGCGGTACGTATTAATAAGCCCTTCTTATTTGCCCTAACTTGCCAAGAATTCAAAACTTTTTCATCAAATAAAAGTGGTTTCTCAACTAATACATTGATTGAGTTGCTTAATGCAAGTTCAATATAGTTTAATTTAGCCTTTTCGCCCGTAGCTATAATCATTTCAGAATAATCTAATAAATTTATTTCAGAAATCTCAGAAAAATCTGCATCATTTAATGTATCAAGTGTGTCAAAATCTTGATCAATTAAAAATTTTGAAAGTGTTTTTCCTCGTTGCCCGTTTCCGACCAATAGAACTTTTTTCATAAAAAAGTTCTAAGTCTTTCAAATACAGATGAGATTTCAATTGGTCTATTTCCTTCGACTTCGCACGCCAGCGAGGCAGCTGTTGCACCGATTAGATTTGCTGATTGTATACTTCCGGTAAGAAACAATGTCACTGCTGAATAAGCTATCAATGCATCACCAGCTCCGACAGGATCAGTAGCCAAATTTGTTAGAGCTGGTAAAGAGAATATTCCCTTAGAATGTGTACTGTTTTGTGAAGCACTCATAGATCCTCGGCTACCTAGCTTAAGAATTATATTTTTTGCATTAGATTTTCTGCAAAGCTCAAGAGTTAAATTAACAACAGTAGATTCTTGGTCGCCCAAAGAAAATCTACCTTCCCGTTCGTTTGGTGTAATCAAATCAAAATTTTTGAAATCAAGAATATTGCCCCATCGGCTTGCAACTTGGCTATCAGCTACTTTAAATTTATCCATCGGAATCGATTTTACAAGTGTAGGAATTCTTTCTTTTGTGAATATTCCATGTCTAAAGTCAGATAAAACAATTATGTCATATTCTATTTTGGTGATGGTATCGAGGATTCGATCAAAAATCTCGTTACTGACTGGACGATTATCTACAGTGTCGACTTTGAGTAAGCGGTGCGAATTAGACACATAAACTTTTTTAACTGTAGTCGGTCGAGTTTCATCCAATAATAGGTGGCAATTAACTCCAAATTTACCTAACTCTGATGTTAAAAACTTACCACCCTCATCATCACCAATAACGCTTAAAAAATCTACTTTTGCACCAGTTCCGCGAAGATGTGCAGCAACAATTCCAGCACCTCCTACATAGTCACTAGTATTATCTAGTTTTATGCTTAAAGTAGGAGTTTTAATCTGACCACCAATTGATGTGCAATCAGCGATGGTATCGACGATTGAATCCCCTACAACAAGCACTTTTGGCATATTTTTTGTTTCTATGGAGTCAATTAACGCTCGGATATCCATTTTTTCAGCCTCAAGAATCAATCCCAAGTTTTGCCGCCCAAAAGTTTCTTTTTCTGAATTAATTATTGAGCTAGAGGAATAGACAACATCGCCAGGAGTAAAAATAATTTTCCCTCCGTACTCTAAAAGCGTTTCTTGCTCTAATACTGTTTTGCTGTTACTTAACTCGCCGTATTCAAAACCTTTCGCTAAAAAATCCGGCTTGAGTTTCTTAATTATCTCAATAGGAGTTGGATTGTCATCTATAAGGACAAAATCAACCATTTCATAGGCAGCCAAATTAAGTGCCCGAATTTGTTGAGGTATATGCGGCCGATAGTGACCTTTATTTATATGGCCATCAGCTGTTATTGATACGACCAATACATCTGCTTTAGATTTGGCATAAACAAGATGTCTAACATGACCGGGATGCACTAAGTCGAAAACACCGTGACATAAAATGACTTTTTTATCTCGTTTATTCCAGGGTAAATAAGAGACTAAATTATCAAGATCAATTATTTTTTTCCCATACATGACTTGAAACTCAAAGTTAGACATTATCTTCTCCTGTAAAATACTGTTTCCAAGTTTTTACTTGTTCCATAATTTTGTCTTCAGTCCAAAGTGGCGCATCTCCCCATTCTTCGATATTTTCCAACATTTCATTGCAACCATGTATGAAATCAATTTTAGGTTCCCACCCTGTATCACTTCTTATCTTTGTTATGTCTGCAAGAGTATGTTGGGCTTCTCCGCCACGCACAGGAATATACTTAATGTCCTTCGAAATCAATCGCGCAAGAGCATTTATTGTAACGGACTTACCGGAGCCGACATTGTAGCGATTAAGATTTTTACCAAATTCTGCCACTAAATAAAATGCTTCTGCAACGTCTCGTACATGTACAAAATCTCTCGTTTGCTCTCCGGTACCGACAATAGTAAGTGGAGCTCCTGATAAAGCTTGTCTTAAGAAAACTCCAATCACGGACCCATATGCGCCGTTCGTCTTGAATCGTCTACCATATGCATTGAAAATACATACAGAAGCCACGTTAATTGAGTAAATATCTGCCATACGAAATAAAAGTTGTTCACCTAAGTACTTGCTGACAGCATAAGGATGTAAGGTAGAAATCAATGCATCTTCTCTAGTAGGCACTATAGCCTCTCCGTAGCAAGAAGAAGATGCTGCATATACTATTTTTTTTATACCTCCCATGCGCGCAGCATTAAAAACTTTGAAAGTTCCATGTAAATTAATGCTGAAATACTCCTCAGGAACAATTAAAGATGGAATTACATCGCCTATTCCAGCAAGGTGAAATAAATACAATGAATCTTGAAAAACTTTAGGATTGATTTCATCCCGAATGTCATGTTGAATAAAATTGAACCTCATATCTTGTAAATGTCTCTCAATATTTTTAATTTTTCCATTCGATAGGTTATCAATACAGACTACTTGGTAATCAAGATCTAAAAGTAAATCAACAAGATGGCTTCCTATAAATCCAGCACCACCTGTAACTATGATTTTCTCTTTCATTATTATGCAATCCTATTATTAAGCAAGGTTTTAACATTGTGATATTTATCAAGGTCTATATTGATATCAATAGCTTTGTTTACAAATGCAGAATAAACTTCCTTGACAGCGTCACTAATTGTTCGTGTTGGCTTAAAACCTATTTCTCGAAAAATTTTAGAAGAATCAATATGATAGGACCTTATGTCATCGGATGGAGTCGTAGTTATTTCGATATTACTGAATTTAGAATCAATTTCAGTTAGTGAACTTCTGACTAGCCTAGCAATCTCTGCTAAAGTCATATTTTCATTTCCTATGTTATAAGTTTTCCCAACAACATCATTCGAATTTAAAAGTAATATACAAGCATCTATATAGTCAAGAATATGTAAATTTGGTCGTCGCTGAGTACCACCGAATACCGTGATAAGGTTTTTTGTAATCGCGTGTGCTGTTAATATGTTTACACTAAGGTCTAGTCTCATTCTTGGGGAATACCCGCAAACAGTGGCTGGTCTAAAAATTACTGGCTGAAAAATATTATCTTCCTCTTGCAACAGAATCGGCTCACACTTTGCTTTATAGGCATTGTAGTGAGTAATGGGTTTTAACGGATGATCTTCAGTTATGTTATCTGCCTCTGAAACTCCGTAAACGCTACTCGTAGAAGCATATACAAATCGTTTAACTTGATTTTTTTTTGCGATAGTTACTAAATCAATAAAGGCCTCATAATTAATGGTCCTAGAAAGATCAGGATTTAATGCAAAACTTGCGTCATTTGATATACAAGCTAGGTGTAACACATCCGCACCCTCTGGAATACTGCTACTTAGCTTATCTTTATCGCGTATGTCACCTTTTATGGTTATTAAGTTACGATTCTGATTCAAATAATTTCCATAATAGAATGTGTCATAAACAATTACTCTATAACCAAAATTTAGCATTACTGGCACTAAGCGGGTCCCAACATAACCACCTCCACCGGTAATAAACAAATTTTTCAAAATTTATCCGAATTTGCAATTAATAAGCCAGCTAACCTTGCATCATCTTCAAACATTTGTACTGTTTCACGCGAAAACTCAAGCAAATTCTTTCCAAAACTATTAGTTTTATGAAGGAGCTCGGGCGGAACCGTAACAATATCACAACCTGACCGCTCAGCTTGAATGACATTAAAGGCTTCGCGCGTACTAGCCCAAAGCAGATTCGTTTTTTTGCTTAGCTCTGATTGCCTAAAGATTCTTACTACTTCTTCAGGATCAACCCCGGCATCAGCAATTCTTCCTGCAAAAATTGAAATTATGCAATTATCTTTACTAGTTTCAACTAACCCCTCCAGTTGGGAAATATCAAAAACTGCGGTAATGTTGATTTTTAGTCCGTCTACCAAGCATGAGTTTATGAGCATTATATTTGAATCACCATTAGATTTAATTACAGGAATTTTAATCCATGCGTTTGTACCAAGATTGTCAAGTATTTTTGCTTCTTTCAGTATTCCTTTATCGTCACAACTTATCACTTCATATGAAATTGGAAGACCATTTGAAACCATGTTTAAATCCTCTATAAATTTTGCATAATCACGGATACCAGACTTATACATCAACGTGGGATTTGTTGTAATTCCATCAATATTTCCACCCTGAACAAAATTCAATATATCTTTTAAATTCGAGCTATCAATGTATCTTTTAATTTTCTTAATGGTTATACTCCTCCCATATTTTTAGTATGGCATCGCTCGTACTAGAAACTAGGTAGTCAGGCTTATAATCAGATTCTGAAAAAACATCTAATTCCCTTCTAATTAGTATGGTTTTGCATCCAGCTGATTTACCTGCTTTGACATCAGAAATGCGATCTCCAATCATCCAACTATTTTTCAATTCTATGTTGTGTTTTGAGCTTAAGTCAAAGAGCATTTTTGGGCTTGGTTTTCTGCATTGGCATTCCTGACTACTCGGGTGAACGCAAGTTGCAACGTCTATAATATTGAAGTTTTTTTTCATATGATTCACAATTTCAGAATACTCTTTCGTGATTATATCACCATTAGAAATATCTGGCTGATTGGTTACCAGAAATATTAAAAAATCCAATTTATCAAGTATCTGAAATTTTTCGGTTAAACCTTTGTAAAAAAAAGTTTCACTGACTTTTCTGGGCGCACGATATTTATTTTTCCAAAAAACTGAATAATTTAAAGTTCCATCTTTATCAAAAAATATTGCCCTCTTAGAAGTTAGTTTCATCTTGGATTAGTGTTTGAAATTTTAGAATCCAACTCTTCCCATTTCCCTTTCATATTTTGAATTTTGGGATGAAAAACCATTGCGTGCCAAATTAAAGCTTGAAAAGATTCTGAATGGGGTGTTATATATTTTGGATTCAGCGGAGTACATATAACTATGGTAGAATTTTTTTGTAAATAACCAAACTGCTTTCCAACTATTGAAATACTCGTAGCTCCTTGATTATTTGTTAAATCTAACGCACGAATCAAAGGTACGCTCACATTCAGTTCAACATCTCCGCCACCAACCGAAAAAAACAAACAAATATCCTTTGGTGACAACCTTGAGCCAGTTAGCCAATCACTCAATGCTGACTCAATACCATTGTCATTTAATCGAGCAGAGAATTCTGCTACGTTATCAGTTGGTGAATAGGCCTCAATAAAAGCAATCTTTCTGAAATCATTTACTGCATGAGAGGCATTAGCGGCGCTACCACCTAATCCGAGAATAAACAGCCGGCCATTTCTCTCACGTAGCAGGGCTAGCTCATTAACCGATTTTTCGAATTCAAATTCGTTTATTGTTTCGAGTGATTTACTAAAATTAGTCACATAGTTTGCAAGGTACGAAACTGAGTCTGACATGGTTGTAATATAATACTTTTTGAGGCAAATTACTTAAATCAAGGTTGGAAATCCTACTCTTCCATGCATAAAACTCGCCTCAGTGAGTAACTTGATGGTGAGCAGTTAGCAGCCAAAATTAACCTGTTGATATCTGACCAATCATCCCACTGAGCAGAAAAAAATTTACCGGAAGTTTTAACGAATGATTCACTCAGCATTGCTGACACACACTTTGCAGTATGTTTTGGGTCTATATACCCAAAGTTTCCAGGAATCAGACTTTTAATAGTCTCTTGTATCTCAGGATCGGATGTAGAGAGTAATGAATTTGTCATATCCGACATTAGTGAACCAGGCCCAAGACAATTAATATTTATATGTGACTCTTTTAATTCCTGTGCGATGGTCTCAATTAATCTCACAACTCCAGCTTTTGAAGCAGAATAAGCAGGAAGGTATTTCATTGGCCCAGAAGCACCGCCACCAGCTAGCTGAACAAACATTGAATTCATATTTAAATACGGCTGCAATGTCTTAATTAAGTAATATACTGAAGTAAAATTGACTACTACAACTTCTTCGAATTCTATTTCGCTTGAGTCTAATAACTTTTTAGGCTTCTCTGCAATGCCTGCACAGTTTACTACTCCGTCTAATTTAAGTCCCTTTGCAAATATTGATTGGCCAAGGTGTGCGATTTCGTCTCTATCTAATAGATTTAATTTGAAATCACTTTGCAATTTTGTATCTGAATTTACCGTTGTTAATACTGTTGCGTTTGAATTTCGGAGTTCATTAATAATTACTGCACCAAATCCAGAATTAGCTCCAATAACTAAAATTGTTTTATTTATTAAATCTGAAGACCTAATTTTTTGAATTGGTGGAGATTGGTATTTTTCTGGTCCTAGAATATGATTCGACATTAATTTAGTATGGGCCCTGAAAGTCATTTGTAATTGAAGGAATGGACTTGGTTTCTGTAATTTTACGGGCCATCATTTTTTGTACGATAGCCATAACAGATTCATAAGTAGGATAGTGTTGGTCTTCGAGTGGCTTCGATACGGGAGCAGGAACACCCAATTGACCAACTCTTACAACAGGAGATTTTAAATTCATTAAATCTGATTCTGCTACGATCGCTGCGATTTCGGCACCAACGCCGAAATTCACCCAACTTGTATCATAAATTAAAAGTCTTCCTGTTTTTTTAACAGATTCTAAAATAGTAGATCTATCTATTGGTTGGATTGACCTTAAATCAACTACTTCAATTGAAACCCCAAGGGGTTTAAGAGCTTGTGCAATCAAAACTGATTCATGCACACAAACCGATGTTGCAACAATTGTAAGATCACTTCCTTCACAAACAACTTTCGATAGCTCTAAGTTTGTTAGAGCCATACCTGACTCAACTTCACCTTTGATATCAAACAAACTTCTATGTTCGAGAATTACAATTGGATCTGAACTTTGCCAGGCTGACAAAAGCATACCTTTAGCATCGGTTGGATTAGAAGGCATCACGACTCTTAGGCCAGGGAAATGTGCTAGAACTGATTGAATACTCTGGGAATGAGTTGCGCCCTGGCCCCATCCTCTTCCAATAATTGCACGAATGATGATGGGTAGAGTTCCTGCATTACCATTAAACATATAGTTCCATTTTGCAGAAACATTAAGAATTTGATCTAATGCTAAAAACATAAAGTCGTTTCTTGCATGAACTAAAATGGGCCTTACTCCTACAGTGGCCGAACCAATAGCTATACCAGTTAAAGCATTTTCCATTGCGGGTGTATCAATTACTCTCTCTGAACCAAACTTTTTATATGCTTCGGTAGTAGTGCCGAAAACTCCTGATGAGTAATCCACACCAATCCCCATTAAAACTACGCTTGGATCTTTTCCCATGATTAAACACGTTGCCTCAGAAATTGCTTGAGCGTAAGTAATTTCTGGCATCATTGTCCTTTAATAGCGGTACCATAAAGATGATCAAAATGTGTTCCGAGTGAGGGAAATGAAGAATTTTCGGCTAAATTAAAAATATCATCAATGGCTTTGGATTCTTGTTTGTTAATTGACGATAATTCTGATTCGGTAAATCCGTAAACTCGTTTCAAAATATCACCAGTTTTAATTATGGGACACTTTATCGTCCACTTTAGTATTTCATCTTTACTTCTATAACTTCGCTTTAAGTCATAGTCGAAACTGGGCCCGACATGTTCGCGAGTACGATATGTAAGACATTCAAGCAAATAAGGGCCACGCCCAGATTTAAGGTGCTCGAATGCAGCACGCGAGTGCTTTGAAACCTCCTCCACATCATTACCATCACATGTTGAAGCAAAAATTCCGAAGGCGCGAGATTTTTCAGTAAAACTAGTATTAATAGGAGCACGCTTTTCTAAACTTGATTCAGTACTGTAAAGATTATTCTCACAAACAAATAGCACTGGAAGTTTATGCAACACGGAGAAATTGAAAGTTTCCCACATAGTTCCCTCTTCAAAAGCTGCATCCCCAAAAAAAACTAGAGCCGCCCTTTGCTGTTTTCTCAATTTAAATGCAAAAGCCGCTCCGGCAGCAAATGCTACTGCCTGAGTAAGGATTGGCGAAGAACCCAAAAAATTAACACTCCTATCAACAAGGTGTACCGAGCCTCCGCGCCCACCAGAACAACCATCAACTCTTCCAAGTAACTCACAAAATAATGAGTAGGGAGAACCACCAGAGGCCAGGAAATGATTATGGCAACGGTGATGGCTAAAAACAACGTCAGTCGGTTCACGCTGAGAAAGTACCCCAACAGCAATAGCCTCTTGGCCAATTCCTAGATGCGTAGGGGTGCGCATTTTACCACTAGGATATTCAAGTGCAACTTTTTCCTCAAATGCTCGAATCTTAATCATTTTAATATAACACTCTAATAATTCTTGGCCTGAACCCATGGATCTATGATATCCCTAAATTCTAGTAAAATACAATGGAAATAAATACTTTTAACTGATGGAGTAAAATCAAGTATATACATCTTTTTATGTTTATCTGAATTACTTCTAGATATTCTATTAATCTAGAGACTATTTAAACTTAATATGCCTACATAAAAGTAATTGCCTAGTTACAGAATTAACCGATTTTAAACTAGGCCAGTTGGCGCTTATTTTTTTACCCTTTCGTTTCTTATGCCCCGATTTTATATCTATGCTTATTTGAATAATTTTAAAGTTTTGCCTGACTGCTAGAGTTATTGGAATCATATGAAATCCATGACCTAAGCTATAACCTTTAGAGAGTTCAATTAGATCTCTTGGATAAGAATTAAGTCCATGAATATCTTTTACAAAATTGTATACAAGTGAATGGTATCCAGCAAGCAATAATTTTGAAGAGATATATTTGAGTAAGGGGCGAGTTTTATATAAATTGCTTCTAAAACCAACAACTACATGGGCTAATCCTGAATTTCCTAATACTCTTGAAATGGCTTCTGGCCCAAACATATTGTGACCAGGAATTGGAATAATTATTCTACCCAAGGATCGATTGAATCCAGCAAATATTGAGTTTGCTATTCCAATTTCGTTATCAGACCTAATAGCTATTGTTCTTGGAAAAAGCTTTTCAAGTTTTTGCATATTTAAGAAAGTCGAATCCTCTGAATGGTCATCAACCAATATAATTTCATACTCAGAATAGTCTAAGGATTGAATACCTTTAAGTACATTATTAAAAGTATTTTCTATATTTAGTTCTTCGTTTTGTGCAAAAATAATGAAGGAAATCAACATATTCTTATTCTTTGTATTAATACGTGTATATGTAAATTAACAAAATATTTAATGATTTTCCTTTCAATTAAACTAAAGATACAGTAAAACTTACTTTGTTTACGCGTCAGACTAGCAGAAAAATGATAAAGTATCATTATGACACCGGTAGGGGACTTCAAGAGGAAGCAATTTACACAACTTCAGTTAGTAAAATTTATAAAAAATAAGGCGCTTCCAATTTTATTTTTTTTAATGGTTATTCTTGTAGTTTTTGGACACTCTGTCACAATGCCAATTAGAGGGCAGATCGCATTTGGAACTAATTTTTTAAGTGAAGATGGAACGCGCTATGCGACTACTATGTTGCAAATGAAAGGTAAAAACTACTACGAAGCTTGTTCGATGGTCGAGAGAAAGTTTAGTCAATTGGCTGAGTTAATTGAAAAGCCTGAATACAATGTGTGCTATAAAGCAGATGATGAAGTTTATAGCCACCTGTACGGTCCGAGATTGGTTTACCCTTTACTTGCCGCTCTAATTTACCCAATTACAGGTATTAACTCAATCTTATGGATTCCAATTTTGATATTCTGTTTAATAATGTTTTTCCAATTTCGACTGGCAAAATATTTGAATTTATCGCCACCAGCTATTCTGTTATCGGCATTTATCGCTCTTAGTAGTAAACATTTTATAGAATTAAGTTTATCAACTGCAACAACAGATTTAATTCTGTCCTTGCTTATTTTTGCTTTGTTTTATACTCTAATACACAACTTAAGAAATAGTATACTTTGTATAGCGATTATTTTTATCATAATTGCATCTACTTTTAACAGGCAAAATCAGTTTTTTTGGATATTTTTTTCTCTGACAATAATAATACTAGCAAAAATACTCTGCTTGGTTGAAAGAAGAAAATTGTATTTTGTTAGTGGTTTGATTTTACTTTTACAAATTCCTTCAGCTTATATAACTGAGTACTATTGGAATTCATTTTCAATTGCTAAGCAAAGTCAATTATTCCCAGTAGCAAATGATCCATCTAATTTTTTTATTGATTTCACGAGAATTGCGACTAAAATATTAATAACTGATGGGGCGACCATAATATCAAAAAATTTAAGCACGCTTGTTTTTTTCTTAACTCCAATCGTACTTTTTATATTTTCAAATTCTGCTACTAGAAATATAGAAAAAAGTAGAATTGATACAAGATTTATATTTGTATTTCTTAGTGCAGTATTATCTGGATGCTTTGCCAATTCTATGATTCAGGCAGTAGGTAATACTTACTTAAGAATGTATTTGCCTTTTATGACCGTGTCTATTATTCCTCTAATGTATTTGTTGGATAGGTTAATTTTCAAAAAAAATCAAAACCCTTGAATTGATCAAAGTATTACCTGAAATCCCTGTTACCAATATTTTGATATCGCAATATTTAGTTAAAGTTGCATTTATCACCCAATCATAATTCGTAGGTTTGAATTTGGATCTTGAGATATAAATCTCCTGAAATATTTAGCTAAACAAATCCTTGCTGAATGTTTAAACTCGCATATTTTAATGTTTATAAATTTAAGCATTCATATATTCTCCCGTACTTGTTTCTTCTAGTTTTACGGAGTTCCCCGCACACCCACTTTAAAGATTACCTACCCTTGCTGCATTCCTGCCCTGGGGGAGTTCGGCACCTAAGTGCCGCACGGGGGATCTAACGGTAAATCATAGTAAGTACCACCGATACTCTTAGCCAGTAAAAAGTAATAACTGGAGGATTCGCATAGTGGCCGAGTGCGCACGCTTGGAAAGCGTGTGTAGGGCAACCTACCGAGGGTTCAAATCCCTCATCCTCCGCCAAAACATACCGGTATTTAAAGGTAATCTAATAAGGTTAGGTGACCACTTAAAGGAA
>Ga0214923_10006319_pt1 | contig 13367 bp, 11 predicted proteins | sample LL1510_MetaG_FD_177993 | JGI IMG/M metagenome (GOLD analysis project Ga0214923, IMG submission 177993) | Freshwater microbial communities from Lake Lanier, Atlanta, Georgia, United States - LL-1510 | ecosystem: Environmental > Aquatic > Freshwater > Lake | place: USA: Georgia | collected...
AATCCATGCAAACATTGATATACAAATTAATTTCATCAACAGTTAGATCAGGCTTGTCCCAGACTGAACGAACAAACTCAGCTTCAAATAACTCTTTGTCTGTAGAGCTATTGTAAGAATCGTAATTACCAACAAATCTGGGACTTGATAAATAAGTTAATAATTTTTCCATGCATTTTCTGTGCTGCAAAGAAAGTTTTTCTTCTGATATGCTTTGTCCAGCCCATTTATTTACTTTATTAATTACTGTTTTAATGGAACGAGGAACAGAGTATTTATCTCCCACTCCAGACTCATTATCTACAAGAAAATCAGGATACTTTTCTTTTATATATTTTTGAACTGCCCTATATTCTGGAGTAATAAATATATTAAAATTTTCTAGACCAACAAATTTTTCATGAAATATTAATTCTGTTACTTGTCTGGGGGTAATTCCTGTTTTTATGTTTTGATCAATAAATTCACAGTTTTCTTTTGATAGTATTTCTATCGTTTGGGTAGGCTTGGGTTTTTCTTGTTTCTTTGTGAACCCAGTTGTAATTAAAAAATCTCTAACCGCTTTAGCTTCTTTAGATCTGCCTGTTAGATCTTCTTTATTAAATACGAGATTAGCCAACACAACATAATCTTGTGTTCCTTCGTTTATCTTTCTTAGAATAAATGCTTTGTTTTCGTCAGTTAACATATTAAGAAGAAAATATATCGTTATCTTTCAGTAAATTTTGCGCTTTAATATATAGCATTTTTTTTAAATTTTTTATCTGTTTGTAGCCAGCTTTTCTACCTTTTTCACTAGTTTTAAATCGTAAAATTTTAGCCACTTGATCATCTGTTAGGTTATCTATAAAAAACATTTTATAAACAAAAAAATGTTTGTCGCTTAAATTGGTTTTCATTAAATCGTGCAGCTTATTTTCAGCATTTTTGTAATCATAACTTGCACTAGATTCAAAGTTCATGAAGTAATTCTTATGATTTTCTAAACTAACTGTTATTTTTACATCATACGCTGACTTTTTTATCTTTTCCCACTTAGCGTATAAAGGACATTCATTACATTGCTTACCACTAGCAGTAAATCCGCAAGACATTTCTGCACCTGTGTCGCCTTCTTTATTTTGATTGAATGGACAAGATAAACACGGACGAGCAAAACTTGTATAATTATTTCTAATGATGTTTCTTATTTGATTTGTAACTATACGATTCACCCAAGGCTCTATCGCTCGCGATTGATCCCATAGATGCCATTTTTTATATATATGGAGCTTTATTATTTGCTCTATATCTTCAAAATCAAACCAAGTAATCGCTTTTAACTTCCATTTGTTTTTTCGCTTTTTGATTACTTGGTCGATTATTTCATACATGTCTTCAAATTTTTTCTTTTTACGATTCATCAATATCCTGAATAGGTCGCGAACTGCACTCTTTTAGAGACTGCGCTAAAAATTCTTCTTTAGACAGTCTTCTATAATTATTATTTGCTCTTACAGATACTCTTTCACTAGGATCTACAGGAGGAGCGGTAAACAAGTCTTTTCCAGAATATTTATTACCTGCTGGCTTTTCAATTTCATAGTGTAGCTTAGAAGGTCTTACAAATGTTGTTGGAATACCATCTTCATCAACGTCGCTTGACTGATTCCTAGATGTATTTCTAGCGGATAGTTGTTGTTGAATAGATGGTTTAGTCATATTAGCAAATCCTCCTAATGAATTACCGCAATTAGTACAAAATTTAGATCCTAGTACATGCTTAGTTCCGCAATTTGAACAGTAAATATTACTCATACGTTTATTATATCAGTGTATATTTGTTTTATCTAATTTCTTGAAGACGCTAACGATATATTTTAGAATTTCGCTACGCATAATGTCTTCTTCATCAAATTGAAAACAATAAATACCGCGCTCTTCGCTTTCTTTATTATTGAAAAGATCATATACCCTCATGAAACCTGATTTGTTGCCAATATCTGATTGCATTGCATCACCGCAGATAAACATCTTAGTGTTTTCTCCAATACGAGTGAGAAGCGTGATCAATTCTTTACTACTATAGTTCTGAGATTCATCGGCAATGATGATCTTGTCATTCCAAGTAGCTCCTCTTAAAAAATTGATTGGAAGAGCTTCGATAAAGCCATTGGTTTCCAAATATTTAGATTGAGACATTGGCAATAACTCATCTAATTTATCATACAATGGCATCATAAATGGATTAAACTTTTCATCTACAGTTCCAGGCAGTGAACCTAACGCTCTTTCACCTGATTCAGCGATTGTTCTAATATATTTTAGCTCTGATCTAGGATTCATATTTAAAATATGAAGCGCACAATATACAGCTAAAAATGTTTTAGAAGAACCAGCAGGACCATTGATAAAAATAATCTTTGTATTCTTATCGAAGGCTATCTGAGCGAAGCTTTTTTGTTTGTCTGTTAAATTAAAGTTTCTAATATTTAATTTAACTGATCTAAAATGGTTATCAGCAATAATTTCGTTAAGATCGTCTTTTTCTTTTTGAATTTTTTTCTTTTTGGTTGACATGTTGTTTAGGAATTTACACTATATTGTATGGTTTTTCACTGTTTGAGCGTTCCATATTCACCGACAAGAAAAGATATTTCTTTGTGCGCCTTCGTTCAAAAGGTTTATAAATTTTGTGAAGAAATGACTAAAAGAGGCCATACTGTTTATCATTATGGTCATGAAGACTCTAGTGTTAATTGCACAGAACATATTAATGTTATTAATAATGATATATTAAAACAGAGTTATGGCAACATAAATGATTGGAAGAACAAAGGTTTTAATCAAAATGTAAATACAAACGCGGTTAAAATTTTTAACGAAAATTGTACGAAAGAATTAAATAAAAGAATTAAATCAGATAAAGAATTTATACTATGCTGGTTTGGATTTGCCCATGAATCATGCGTAAAGCATTTTTATAACAAAGCTATTGTAGTAGAACCAAGTATTGGTTATGATAGCATGTTTGCGCCCGTTAAAATATTTGAAACACATAGTCAAATGCATAAAATGCACGGCCATTCATGCACATATATAGGTTTGGGATCTGAATTTGTAGTTTATCCAGGTTTTGATCCTAATGATTTTTTATATAAAAAAGACAAGTCAAATACAGCTTTGTTTCTCGGCAGAATTATAGAAGAAAAAGGGGCTAAACTTGTATATGATATATGTAACGATTTAAAACAAGATATAATTTTTGCTGGTCCGAATATACTTGGCTTAAAAGATACTAGATATTGTCAATTTGTTGGCTTTGTTGATCCAATTAAAAGAATGTATTTACTTAGTGATGCTAAATTTTTATTTGCCCCTTCGTTATTTATTGAACCTTGTAATTGGACCGTCATTGAAGCACAATTTTCAGGAACCCCAACAATAACAACAAATTTTGGAGGTTTTACTGAAACTGTATCGCAAGGAGAAACTGGACTAAGATGTTCAAGCCTAAACGATATTGTTTATGCCGTTCAAAATATAGATAAATTTATTAATCCAGAAAATTGTTATAAAAATGCTATATCAAAATTTACAATAGAGAAGCAATGTGATTACTATACTTATTTATTCAATAGTTTAAACCCATTGAAGTAAAATCAATTTCTTTTGCTGAAAAATTCATTAGCTGTTGTGGTATATTGTAAAAGCGACAATTGAAATAAACACAAGTTTTCCATAAATTATAATCCTCTGCTCTTATATTTATATCATTATAGATGCCACAATAGTAAAATATTCTTTTATTAATTATTACTGATGGATGACAAATTGGATTTTGATTTTTTGTTTTTATGTGATATACTATATCATCATGAGTCTCTGGATAAATTGCATAAAAATTATTAGTCTTTCCTAAAAAGACGATTCCAGTACCACATATATCTACATCTGAATTTTTTTTTAAAAATTCCATTTGAATTTCAATTTTATTCAAGAACCATTCATCGTCAGCATCTAGCCTAGCAATATATTCAATAGAATCATCTTTCATAATTTCGAAAATTCCTGTATTCAAAGCCGCTGATATTCCATGATTTTTATTTTTTAAATAAATTAAATTTTTATAATCTTTTACTAAATCAAAAAGATTATCTTCAGAATTATCATCAATTAAATATATTACATAGTCATTCTTAAAATTTTTAAAATAAGTTTGGTTTTCAACGCTATGCAAAGCTCTTAAAATAGTAGAAGCGCAATTTTTAATCGGTATTAGAATCGCTATTTTCGTATTTATCATAACCTATTTTATTTTCATTCAATTCAGTATCGAAAAATTTTTTCTGAAAACTTTTTTTTGCTAGATATCTTTGATAATTACAATGATCTACATATTTTGCAGATACTAAATTGCTTTTCGCTTTATCTACGGCATCAAAAGTTAAAGAATTAGCTTCAATCATATTTTTATATTCTTGCGAATATATCATCGATAACCATTTTTCTGTTTCAAATTGATTTTGCAAACCAATATAACAATTTGACCATGCTTTATGATTAACAGGAGATTTCTGTTTTTTTATATCTAAGATGCTTAGGTAGTCGAAAGCATACGCTTCATCAACTAATAAATTTATCATATGTAATAATATTTATTTATTTTCATCAATCAACAAATTAATTTGTTTTTGCATCATTTCAAACGGAATTGATTTAGAACATTCAAAGTTTTTATTTTCTGGACACCATATCCAATCTTTAGCGTTAAAAGTATATTTTTTATTAGTAAAACAATTAGTGCAAACAGAATTATTTTGAACAATATATTTAGTACAAAATTCAAAATTTGGATCAACTGAATTATTAATTTTAATTATTTTTTTATTTAACGCCCAAGATATCCATGATAAACCAGAACTCAAACCAATAAAGAACTCACAATTATTTATTATATCTATGATTTCGTCGAAAGAATGTTCTCCAGCGAAATAATCAACATTATCTGGACAAATATTAAAATATTTTTCTATGCCGAAACTGTAGTTCTTATCAACACATACGACTTTATATCCTAAAGATTTGAGATAAGACACTGTAATTTTCCAATTGTCGTTATTCCAATATCGCGATTGAGATGTCGATTGAACAGCTATACATACATATTTATCAAAAGACAATTTGAATTTATTAGGTATTTTTATTTTTGTTTTTGTCTCTTTCCAATGTAAACCTAAAATATTGAAAGCTATCTCTTGAAGATTTAAATCTCGCCAATCATCTTTAGATAAATTTTTATTATCTGTTGCAAAACAACCAATTTTATATTGACTGTAGTAATTCGTATCATCTCCATCAGCATAATTATAAAATTTTATATTAGGATATTCAGATTCAAATAAAAACTTTCGAGGACCATAATAATGAATTTTACAATTATGTTTCTTCTGAAATTCATCTACAGCGGCCATCCAAGATATAGAATCTCCTAAACTAGCAGACTCATTTATTATTTTAACTGTTTTACCATTCAAGTCGTGATGAAATTGGGACGTAACACCTGTATTTAAATTTTTAACAATAATTTTCCAGTTACAATAATACTCTATTGAGCAATTAGTCCACATATTCACATTTAAGTTTGTTTCATAATGTGTGATATTCGTATTTTTATCTAAAAATTTTACATTGTAAGAACAATTATCGTTTCCTAAAATTTCAATCTTTGGAGTTGGAAAGAAAGTGCAAATAATATTATTATTTTCAATCGAATCGAATTTAAAATTATTTAATAAAGATATTGCATTAGAATCAATATAATTTTTTACATTGTCGCCTGAGATTATTTCTACACTACCATCCATTAAATAGTTATTTTTAATAGATTGCCAATCATTTATAAAACATTTCATACCCCATGAAACAGCTTCTTTTAAAGCTATTGGATTTAGTTCTTCGAAAGAAGGCATTATGAATAAATCCATGCAAGACATAAACACATCAACATCATTTCTTTCACCCCATATTTTACAATTAATTTGTTGTTTATCTATATTGCATTCATCGACATAGCATAAGTTACCTATGAAATGAAATTGCACTTTTTTATCTATTAAATTTTTAGCTAAATCAAATGTATATTTTTGATTTTTATTTTTATTAAAAAGGCCAATCTGTAGAACGTGAAAATAATTAGGATCTAAACCTAAAGACATTAAAGTTTTATTTCTGTCTGGTCTCGTGTTTTTTTGTATCTCGTATTCAACGAGTTGCACTTTGTCTGTAAAAGATTTGATTATATCATAATGATATTGGGAAACAGGCCAAAACTCATCAGGTGTAAAAAGTTTATTTTTAAAATTTGTATTCTTAGCATGAGATGTTTCATAAATTTTATATTTTCTATTTTTGTCGTATAAGAACGATAAGAACTCACTAGACATTCCTTTGATTGCGAAATTTTCAGCTATTTCATTTAAATGAATATGATCGGGCTTAAACTCATTAATCAAAGCCACAACTTCTTTTTCTTTTCCTAAAAAGAAAGAAGCGTCGTTCTCATAAGATCCCAAAGAAATAAAATTCTTTTCTCCAACGAATTTAATTATTGAATTTCTTTGAACATTGTATTGTGGACTATATAAATTCCATTCGATAACTTTTATTCTAGCATTTTTTTCTTTTTTAATTTTCTTTATTAACCATTCTAAATATTTAGGCGATCCACCTGTTGATAAATGACCAGTTATAAACAAATATTTTGGCGGTTCATAAACAAAAGGTTTTTGCAAATTTCTCTTTTGATAAAAATTTTCATTAAATACTAAACAATTATAATCGTTATCCCATTCAAAAGAACATTTAGCATTCTCTTCACCAGCAAATCGTTTATTTTGATATATTATTTTTTCTTTTGTTCTCGTATCTTCAGCTAACCAAGAATAATGATCCACACACGCTATATGTTTAGGAATTTCGACACAAGAAAACGATTCAGAAACGGTTCCATTATTATATGTTATGTGATTATCAAAATGAAATTTCTTAATGCCTGAATTCTTACTGGTCCAAAAAATTCTGGGAGGTAAATAATCAACATTATAATCTTTAGTAAATATATAATTTTTAAAGTTTACGTTATAATATAAAGCATCGTTTTTATTTATATAATCGATTATATTTTCTATTTGATTTTGATTGTATATTTCGTCTGCATCTAAAATCCAAATTAAATCACATTTTTGCTGATTAATTAAATAATCTAAACACTTATTTCTTGATGAATCTTCATCTAATAAATTTTCTGCATCAGTTTTTATAAAATAATCAAAATTATATCGATTTAATTTATTTAAAGTACCAGTATTTCTATTTTCAAATCCTAATAATTTATAATCTGAAAACATTCCGCTATTACTAGCTATTTTTATATTATGTTTTTCTTTAAGTTTTATCCAAGAATCTAAACATAAATCGATATATTCGGCACAATTGTAGGCAGTGAAAATTAAACCTATTTTCAATTTATTTTTATTTTCGAATCTAAAATTGTTTAAAATATAGTCTATTATAATATTAGGATGTGGATGACATTCATAAGAAGATTTATTTTCTAAACATTTTATTAAAGGAGGTACTCCCTGAATAGTACCCCATTCTTTAATTCCATATTTCATATCAGAAGCGCAAAAAAGATCACATGGACCAGAAATATATTTATATTTATATTCTTGAGATCCATTTCTATATGGCGCTCTTAATTTATTATTAATTGATGATCCTAATTGAATAATAAAAGTGTCAGTAGTTCCAGCTAAATGCATTGGACCAGAATCCATTGTAACAAAAACTTTAGCTTTATTTATAATATGCCATGATTGCGATAGACTTAATTTATTAGTAAGATCTAATCCTTTTTGCAAATTCAATCCAAAAACATTCTTTTTTATTGTATGAAAACCTTCTTCAAAACTATTTTTTCCAATCAAAACCACTGGTATATCATGACTATTTAATGTATTTATTAAATTTTGCCAATTTTCTTTTTTGTATGTTCTGGATTCCCAAGTTTCAGAAACATGTAGACATATATAATCTGAAGGTAAATTCTCTATATTTTCATAATCAAAAGGCTGATAATCGTAAAACATCTCATTATCAAGCAGCATAAAACCAAGATCTAAAGCATGAAACTGTCTTATATCTATAGTGTTATGTTTTTTCTCAACGCCGTACTGATTTTTGACTCCGCACCCCAAAAAAGTTTCAAATAATTTATTTTTATTTATTTTAAGATTAGCTTTTTCGAATTCTTCAAAATTATAAATCTTATCGATATATTGATTATTAATAAATACTTCTTTTACATGAGTTATAACATTAATTTTTTTATTATAAACTTTACTTAGTTTTCTTATAGTAGGTGTAGAAGCTATAGTATCGCCCAGAGAAGGCGAATGAATTTTTATATATAAATCAGACATGTTATAATCAATAAAATTATAAACCGTTTCCGAGTGTTTTCCATGAAGAAAAAATAGATTTTTTCTTTTATCTGTTGAAGGTATTTTTGTAAATGTATATATAAATTTATCTTCTAAACTTTTTTCTTTAAGATGAACAAGTAAGTTTTTCACTTTTATTAGATCATTATCTGATTCATTATAATAAGGAATATTAACTAAAACTTGATTCAATGTTTTTAAATTATTTTTTTGCCACAATAAACAATTTATAACTGTTTCTTCATGAAAAGGAGTCAAATAGGTCCAATTATTTAATATTTTTTTATCAAAACAAACAGCTTCCCATAAACTTAAAAAATCTTTACATTTGCTATTGAATAAAAAAACACCAGTTTGCAAATATTTTTTACGATTATTTATATCTAAATTTAATATCTTTAATAGTGGAGCTTCTAAAGTTAAATTTAAATCTATAGAATCATTAATAAAAGGATCTCCTCTTCCATTGAAGATCATAAAATCATGACACCCTTCATTTAATAGTGGATAATCTTCTATGGTATCAGAATAATTAAAAATATCATCACAATTAGGCATGGCCAAACAGTCGGCATCTACATAACAAAAAATATCATCATTTTTTATGAAATCTAATGATAAAGTTTTTTTACATAAACTTGGTTTTAAAAATACTGAATACGCTTTTATATCATTTAAATTATTAATATTTTTATCAACATCATATCTAATATTTTTAACATTATCAAATCTATTAAAATAATCAAAGTCAATAGTATAAAAAAGTATTTTTAAATTAGAAAATTTTTGCAAAGAAATGAATAATTTCTCTGCATGGTATATAAAATTTTTATCGCAATGAGTTATTAAATATCTTGCCATAGTTTTTTATATTTACCTATGTGTACTGCGTAAGGATCTCCAGATAATAAATTAATATCCATGCCGTTGTGAGAAGCTTTGATATTATAATCTATTTCAAAAGTGATTGTGTTTGAAAATTCACCGTTTTTATTAAGAAATTCTATTTTAGTTAGACTAGGATTTAATGAAAAATGATTATATCCATAAACTTCATGCCATAAATAAATATTTTTTTCGACTCTTTCTGATATTGTATAAAATTTTCCCTGATTGTTAAGATAAAAATTTTCATGAGAACTCATTTTAAGATCTAATAAATTTTCTCTCATAAAGAGATTTATAGCATTAGTTAACAATATTTGTGAATACGATTCTTTCTCCAATATATTGCTAAAACATTTCAAACTAAAATTTTTAATGAAAAACCAATCATCTTCTAATATAAAAACATATTTATTTTTTGAATTTATTATATAAGCTCTAAACGTTTCGCAAATTTCAGCGTGATTAAAAACAGAATTATTATTTTTATGAATAATAGTTATTTTATTAATATTTAATATTTTTTTAATCGCTTCTAAATAGTAACGTCTATTTTTTTCATCAGATCTATCGTCTACAAGAATAATTTCATTAATTAAAAATAAATCTTCACATTTATCAAAGAATGATTCTAATGTAGCGATATAAGTCGGAAAAGAATTTTTACTTGTAAAAATAGCTAAACTTATCATTGGTTTAAATTATTATAATACTGCTAACTATATTTTTTAGATTAAGGAGATAGATTTGATTTTTTTAGAAAAAAATAAACGCAACTTCAAATAATTTATTTTATATTTTTATTTTTTAAACAAATACCAACTAGCAAACCATTCATCTGTAATATTAAGAATATAATTATTTTTGCTGCAAAACTCATCTACCGCTGGATTGACACCAAATTCTCCTGCGTAATTATCAAACTTACCGCTAGAACCTTGAGTCCAAATATGTTTATCTTTTCCATTTTCAGTATAATTTTTATCAGCATACCAATCTATATTACAATAATCATGACCAGCTAAAACACCGCCTTTTCTGACTTTTGGATACCACAAAGATATATCTTGTTTCACATATTCGTATTTATGATTAGCGTCTATATAAACAAAGTCCAATGATTCATCTTCAAATAATTCTGCTGCATTTTGACTGTCAGAACGAATCATGAAACAACGATCTTCGTTATCTTTAATATTTTGACAACATTCTGCAATAATTTTCTCATAATCAAATTGATTAGAAGAATCATTATACACAGAAATATTTATTGGCCTCCAAATATCTACTAAAAATAATTTTCCAGTCCAATCTTTTAATATCTGATTAGCATAAAAACCTTTGTACGAACCCACTTCAACACCTTTATTTTTTAATTTCAGTGTTTCAAATAATTGTGGTAAAATATCTCTGTGATTAATTTTCATATTATTATATTTTTTACTTATAAGTTGCTGCTGAAAAACAATAAAATCAGTTTTGCTAATTTTGCCATGCAAAAACTTTATTTTATTTATTTCTGATATTTTAGGAATTCTTGTTATATCGGGTATAAAAACATCTTCTTCTTTGGGATGGTTAAAAATACTGTAAAAAGTATTAAATTTATCTGACGAAGGTAAATCAATATGAATTTTTTCTAAGAAATTAGTGATTTTTTTCTCCCATAGCAATACATTTAAAATAGTTTCGTCGTAAGCGTGACAATATTTTTTATAATTTTGTATTAAAAACTCATCTTGACTTATCGAAGACCATTTTTGAATTATAGATTGGCATTTATAGTTAAAAAGAAAAACACATGTTTGTAAATAAGGTGTAAATTTATCTTTTCTTATGCTGAAATCTGCGTTTAGATAACTAAAAATATTATATTCATAATTTTTATCGAATCCATGGACAACGATACCATCATAAATATGTCTAGCTACCAATGGATAATCTAAAATTTCATTTATATTATCAAAAATTTCATCACAATTTGATAATGGTAATATATCAGCATCTAAATAACATAAATTGTCATTAATAAATGAATTTAAAACATATTCACAAACGATAGGTTTAATAAATTTATTTCTCTCTATCGAAGATTTATCAAAATCACATCTCAAACAAATTACATTATCATATTTAGAAATATAATCAAAATTCAAAGAAACAGCAATAATTTTATATTTTGAATGTTTTGCGAGTAAAAAAAATAATTTTTCAGCATGTTCTATATACTTTTCATCAAAAGTTGTTATATAATAGTTCATTTATTCTGCGAATCAGTATTTAAAAAATTAATTAATTTATTTATATTGGCGCAAGAATGTCGTGCTTCTTTCTTAGCTTCTTTGTGTATTATATTATTGCCAAACTGTTTTGCAAGAGAATTTATAGAAATAGAGTTGCCGGTTCCGATATTAAATATCTCGTTCTTAACCATAAGAATAGATAGTCTAGAGATATAATTGCATACGTCATTTACGCTTATAAAATCTCTAGTTTGTTCGCCATCTCCATAAATAACCAGCGGTTCTTTTTTCTGAGCGGCAATATTAAATGCAGTTATTACTCCAGCGTATTGCGGATTCTGTCCAGCGCCATATACATTAAAGAATCGCAGTATTAAATAATCAATACCCCACAATTGACAATACATTTGTATATACTTTTCGGACACTAACTTATCTAATCCGTATGGGCTATTCGGTTCGGTAACATCTGTTTCACTAACTGCGCCTTCTTTATTACCGTATACTGCTGCGCTAGATGAGAATATAAATTTCTTGATGTTATGGAGTTTGGCGGCTGATAACATTTTTATAGTCAAGAATGTATTATTGCCAAAACAGTTTACAGGATCGTCAAATGATTTCGGCACACTTACTATACCAGCAAGATGAATAATACAATCTTTATCATTAAATATGCTATCCTTAATATCAATATCTAATATGTCTATGATTTTTTGCCGATGATCAGGAAGTGCGGGGCTGGGAATTTTATCTAGATTGTATACTTCATGTCCATCATTCAATAATCTATTTATCAAATGAGTGCCGATAAAGCCGCTGCCGCCAGTAATCAATATTCTCATATGTTATATAATATGGTATGTTTTTTGTTTAAATATTCGATGGCATTAAATAGTAATATTTCATCATCTTTGAAGCCGCCCAATGATCTGTTGCAGGTGTGGCATATATAGCCGCGAAACTCTCCTGTTTCTGGATCGTGGTCTAAAACCCACGGTCCATTTTTTTTGTTACCTTCATAAGCGCATTCTATTGCGGTCCTTTTGCAGATCGGGCATATATAATCCTCATATGTCGGCGGTTGATGAGTTTTCTTTAACTGTTGTCGCATTTTAAGTTGGGCGGTCTCGCATTTTTTACATTTTGATCGATAATAATTGCCACCAGATGCTATTGTGAAATCTATGAGTGGCTTATTTAAACCACATGATGTGCATTTTTTTTCCATGAATATATAAAAAACTGGGTTCGGATTTTTTTACTTAAAATAATACAGTTTTTTTGGCGTTTTATCTAATTTTTTTAAAAAAAAAGGGGGGGTGTTTATGGGTTGTGTTTTTATTGAGATAAGAAGAAGGAGATATAATAGATAGATATAATATATTAGTTAGTTATATTGGAGAATATAATAGATAAGAATAAATGGGATGAGAGATTGAGAATACCCTCCCCTCCCCGTTACAGCAGAAAACACAAATACTTTTTTTTCAAAAAAACGGGGGGGATTGACCCCCCTCCCCCCACCTTGGCACGGTTTGTGCTAGGTGCAGTGTGAAATTAAACCCCCCTTGTCTAGCACGTTCTGTGCCAACCTGTGCTGTCCAGGCGCGAAAAAAAATCTGCAAAAAACGCGAAAAGTTCTAGACGGAAAAGCTGTTTTGCCCTACTGTAATTCCATGACGAACGACTTCGCCAACATCAGCGCCGAGAGCAACCTGAGCGACATGATCGCGCTCCGCATCGAAGACTT
>Ga0214923_10006322_pt1 | contig 13365 bp, 11 predicted proteins | sample LL1510_MetaG_FD_177993 | JGI IMG/M metagenome (GOLD analysis project Ga0214923, IMG submission 177993) | Freshwater microbial communities from Lake Lanier, Atlanta, Georgia, United States - LL-1510 | ecosystem: Environmental > Aquatic > Freshwater > Lake | place: USA: Georgia | collected...
GGGAAAAATGGTTGAGATGAGCGCTCAGAGGGTGGATGAGTTGGCCCTCCAACTGGAACGGGGGCTGGGAAACGCTTGGAGATACCGGAAACAGATGGCGCAGGCGCTTTTGCAGAGGTGGGTGGCCTTGAAGCCGGAGAGGAGGGTGCGCGAGTTGACCCTACGGATGCAGGCGGCCGCCGACCGATTACGGGTGTTGGGGCCCGAGGAGACTTTGAGAAGAGGGTATACCCTTGTGCAGGCGCCGGATGGAAAGTTGATTCGTGGAGCAGGAGCGGCCCGAAAGCGGGGGGATCTGTTGGTTCGTTTCGCTGATGGCAAGGTGCCGGTCAAAGTGAAGGACAAATGAGCATCCGGAATAGGACTGGACGGGCGAGGGGCGAAGGAGGAATGATTTTGTGATGGCCAAAGGCAAGTCCGGTACCCCCGAATCCTTCGAGGAGTCCCTTCGAGAACTGGAGTCATTGGTGGAGCAGATGGAATCTCCCGAGCTCCCCTTGGAGACGATTGTGGAAAAATACGAGCAGGGGATGAAACTGGTCACCGTTTGCACGGAAAAACTAAAGGCTGCGGAAAAGCGTATCTCCTTGTTAACGAGGAAGAAGGGTGGCTCGATAGAAGAGGGCGAGCTGGAGGATGCCGGGGAGGATAGCCCGAAAGTGAGTGCATCAAAGAAGGCTGGTCGGGGAGCCCCAGATCTGCTCATCTAACCAACTTCTTATGGCAACCCCTTTACTGGACTCGATCAAGGGTCCCGCAGATGTCAAAAAGTTGGCGGTCGAGGATCTCCCCAAGCTCGCTCAGGAGATACGGGAGGAGCTGATTGGTGTCCTCAGCAAGACCGGTGGTCATCTTGGTCCCAACCTGGGTGTGGTGGAGTTGACCATTGCGCTGCACCGGGTCTTTGACACCCCCACGGATCACTTCCTTTTTGACGTCAGCCATCAGGCCTATGTTCACAAGCTTCTGACCGGCCGGCGGGATCGTTTTCACACCATCCGGCAGCCGGGTGGACTGAACGGCTTCATGCTCCGGTCGGAAAGTGAGCACGACTGTTTTGGTGCGGGTCATGCCGGCACGGCACTCTCGGCGGCCCTGGGAATGGCCTCAGCTCGGGACATGCGGGGCGGAAAAGAGCACGTGATCTGTCTGGCGGGGGATGCCGCCTTCACCTGCGGGGTGACTTTTGAGGCCCTGAACAACGTGGCCCATCACACCAAACGGCTGATCACGATCCTGAACGACAATAAGTGGTCGATCGACAAAAACGTCGGAGCCATCGCCGGCTACCTGAATAAGATCACCACCGACAGCCGCTTCATCCATCTGCATGAGAGAGCGGCCCATTTCATCGAGAAGCTTGGCGGGGCCAAGGCCCTCAAAGTGGCTCGGCGGGCCGAAGAGCATGTGAAGGGAATGATTTTCCCCAGCGTAATTTTTGAGGAACTGGGCGTGACCTATTACGGTCCGGTGGACGGGCACGACATCCACAGCCTCATTAAGATGTTCGAATTCCTAAAAACCCAGAATTTCCCGGTCATCCTGCACGTGGTCACGACCAAGGGGAAGGGTTTCGAACCCGCCTTGGTCAAGCAGAAGAAGTTTCACGGTCTGGGACCGTATGATCCGGAGACCGGTGAAACCAAGGCGCTGGGGCAACCGACTTTCAGCGAGGTGTTCGCCGACCATCTTTCAAAATTGGCAGACAACGACACCCGCATTGTGGCGATCACCGGGGCGATGCCCAACGGCACCGGGTTGGACCGGTTCCAACCCAAGCACCAAGACCGTTATTTTGATGTGGGAATTGCCGAGGAGCATGCGGTCCTTTTTGCCGCCGGCATGGCCACCAAAGGTTTCAAGCCTTTCTGTGCGATTTACTCGACCTTCCTGCAGAGGGCCTACGACCAGATCGTTCACGACGTTTGCCTCCAGAACCTCCCGGTGGTTTTCTGTATGGACCGTGGAGGACTGTCGGGGGATGACGGTCCAACCCATCACGGCCTCTTTGACATCTCCTACCTGCGGGGTGTGCCCAATTTGGTGCACATGTCACCCAAGGACGAAGACGAGTTTGTCGACATGCTCTATACCGCAAGTCTGCACAACGGTCCCAGTGCCATCCGCTATCCCCGGGGGATCGGTCCGAATGCCACGATCAAGAAGAGTCCGATGGCTTTGCCTATCGGAAAAGCGGAGGTGATCCGACACGGTCAAAAGGTCGTCATTTGGTCGTATGGACAGATGCTGCCCATGGCCCTGCAACTTTCCGATGAGCTGAAAAAAGAAGAGGGAATCGAAGCGGCCGTGATCAACGCACGGTTTGTGAAACCCCTCGATTCCGCCCTCTTGGAACTTTTCGGACGGAGCGCGGACGTGGTCGTGACGTTCGAAGATCATGTGATCAAGGGAGGTTTTGGAAGTGCCATTCTCGAGGAGCTCTCGAATTTGGGGATTTCCACCCCGGTGGTCCGGATCGGCTGGCCCGACGAGTTTATCGAGCACGGCAAGCCCGAGGCCTTGCGGGAGCGGTATGGGTTGAGCGTCAAGGCGGCCAAAGAAAAACTTCTTCCCCATCTCGCCAAGATCAAGGGCACGGCCCGCAAAGCCCAACCCGCAGCCGCCTGATTCCGTGCGGATCCGGTCGGCACTCTTTTTCATATGAAAATCGTTCTGGCATACTCCGGAGGTCTCGACACTTCCGTGCTACTCGCTTGGCTTAAGGAGAACTACCAGGCCGAGGTCATCGCCTTTTGCGCCAACATCGGGCAGGAGGAGGAGTTGCGGGGTCTGAACGCCAAGGCGAAAAAGACCGGGGCCTCCAAAATCTATGTCGACGATCTTCAGGAGGAGTTTGCCCGGGACTTTATTTTTCCGATGATGCGGGCGGGGGCGATTTACGAAGGGCAGTATTTTCTGGGTACTTCGATTGCCCGACCGCTGATTGCCAAACGGATGGTGGAGATTGCCCGAAAGGAAAAAGCGGAAGCCATCGCCCACGGGGCCACGGGCAAAGGAAATGATCAGGTACGGTTTGAGCTGACCGCGGCGGCACTCGCACCGGAGATTGAAGTGATCGCCCCCTGGCGGGATGAAAGATTCCGGGCGGACTTTCCCGGTCGGACGGAGATGATTCAATACTGTGCGGAGCGGAAGATCCCCGTGCAGGCCACGGCAAAGAAACCCTATTCGATGGATCGGAATCTTTTGCATATCTCCTACGAGGCGGGAATTTTGGAGGATCCCTGGTTCGATGCGTTTGCCCCATCCAACCGAAAGATGTTCACCCTTTCCGTCTCCCCGGAAGAGGCGCCGACCAAGCCGGAGTATGTGACGCTTGAGTTTCGGAAAGGGGATTGTGTGGCAGTGAACGGGAAAAAATTGTCGCCCTTGGGCGTGATGAGGGCCTTGAACAAGCTCGGAGGCAAACACGGGGTGGGACGGGTGGATATGGTGGAGAACCGGTTCGTCGGCATGAAGAGTCGGGGGGTTTATGAGACTCCGGGCGGGGCCATTCTGCATTTTGCCCACCGGCAGATGGAGAGTCTGACGATGGATCGGGAGGTCATGCACATGCGGGACAGCCTGATTCCCAAATACAGCGAGCTGGTTTACTACGGCTTTTGGTTCGCTCCAGAGCGGTTGGCCCTGCAGGCCCTGGTGGAGGAGAGTCAGAGGAATGTGACGGGAACCGTCCGGGTGAAACTCTACAAAGGCGGCGTTTATGCGGCCGGAAGAAAGTCGAAGTTAAGTCTTTATAACCCCGAGATCGCCACGATGGAGGCGGACCCCACCAAGGCCTACAATCAGGACGATGCCACGGGATTTATCCGGCTGAACGGCCTACGGTTGAAGGTGGCGGCGAAGGTGGGAAAGAGAAAACTCTAGGTCTGGAACCTAAAACCCAAAAATACCTGCAGCCTTTAGGTTGAAGTTTACAGACTCAAGGGAACAAAAAGACTATCGCCTGCGGGCGCCAAAGCTGTAGCCACGAACGGTGCGGACGCCGCGAGTCCGGGTTTGGGCCACACTGTGACCTTCCTCAAACAAAGCAGTGTAACGGTAGGGGAAGTGATCCAGTTTTTTCCGGGGGATCTTCTGGCTGATGAGTCTTTCGACTGCCTCCACGTAGGCCAATTCCTCGGCCACAAAGAGGGTGAGGGCATCGCCCTCGGTGGCTGCCCGGCCGGTTCTTCCGATCCGGTGAACATAATCCTCAGGGTGTTGGGGGACATCGTAGTTGATGACATGGGTGACCCCGGCGATATCCAGGCCGCGGGCGGCGATATCGGTGGCCACGAGAATCGGGTATTTGCCGGAACGGAAACCGGCCAAGGCCTCGGTGCGTTCTCCTTGGGAGCGGTCGGAATGAAGAACACCCACCGGATGAGGGAGATTGGAGAGGCTGCCGGCGACTCGGTCCGAGCCCATGCGGGTGCGGCAAAAAACGATGACGCTTTGGTATTGGGTTTTCTCCAGCAGGGCCAGGAGCAGTTCGTGCTTTTGGTCGGCGGCCACGGGATAGAGGGCGTGGGTGACCGTCTCGGCGGCTGATCGGCGAAGGCCGATCTCAATGGTCACCGGCTCTTTGAGAACCCAACTGGTCAGTCGCTCGATCTCCGGCGGGATGGTGGCGGAGAAAAAGAGGGTCTGGCGCTTGGAGGGGCAGAGCGCAACGATGCGCTTCACATCGGGCAGGAAGCCCATGTCGAGCATGCGATCGACCTCATCCAGCACCAGATGGGTCAGATGAGCCAAATGGAGATCGCCTTGCTCCACGAGGTCGAGAAGTCTGCCGGGAGTAGCGACGAGGACATCGATTCCGCGTTTGATCTGCTCCCGCTGGTTGCCGTAACCCACCCCGCCGTAGATCAGCCCGATGCGCAGGCCGCTGTGCTTGGCAAACTTTTCCAGCGCCCCCGCCACCTGGTCGGCCAGCTCGCGGGTGGGTTCAAGAATGAGGGCCCGCAGGCGCCCGGGTTTTTCCAGGTGTTGGAGGATGGGCAGGGCGAAGGCAGCTGTCTTGCCGGTTCCTGTTTGGGCAGAGCCGATGATATCCTTGCCAGAAAGTGCCACCGGGATGGCTTGGGCTTGAATGGGGGTGGGTTCCTTGAAGCCAAGGTCCTGTACCGCCTTCAAAACCGAAGGGTTGAGCCCCAAAGATGCAAAATCCATCCAACAACCTAGTCGGTCAGGAGGGGGTGGGGCAAGCTGGACCCCGACAATACGATGGACGGGGGGACGAGGTCTTTTTAGGGTTATGGGCTCATGAAGACAGCGTATGAGCTTGCGATGGAGCGTTTAGCGACAAAAGAGCCTGTCCGAAATCTGACTGAAGCACAAAAGAAGGCGCTGGCAGAGATTGATTCCACCTACCGGGCCAAAATTGCCGAGCGGGAGACATTTCTTGGAACCAAGATTGCCGCGGCCCGGGCGGCAGGGGTTGGGGAGGAGGCGGAGGTTCTGCAGGAAGAGTTGGCGCGCGATCTGCGGGGACTGCGGGCTGAGTGGGATCAGAAAAAAGAGAAGGCCCGCAACCCCGGTTGATTCCATGGCTCAGTTTCCCATGCAAAAAAAACAGGGTTGGATGGAGGTCTTGCTCCAAAAATGGGCGGGGATCCTGGTCGGCAGCCAAAAAAAGATCCTTTGGGTCAGTTTGGCGCTGGTGGTGGCCGCCGGAGTCATCACCGGGATGAGATTGGTCGTGCGCAACAGCACGATGGATCTCATCCGCAAGGAGTCGCCGGTCTTTAAAAAGTATCTCGCCTACACGGAGGAGTTCAACGTCCGGGATGAGATCGTGGTGGTGCTAAAAAGCGACGATCTGAAGGCGAGTCGGGCCGCTGCCGACGCCTTGGCGGGGAGGCTGAAGAAAGAGTCCGGAATCGACCGAATCTACTACCGACATGATTTTTCGCCGATGGCGGATCGCCTCCTTTTGCTGGCGGACGGGGAGCAGTTGACCGGTATCCGGCATCAGATGGAGGAGTTGGCTGCCCTTGTCAAAGGCAACAAGCAGGCGCTCAATTTGAATGGAATTCTGGGGGAAGCCTCGGCGAAGTTTAACGATCCCTATCTTCGGAAATCCTCCAACTGGCAGGAGTTCATTCCCTTTATTGAGGAGTTTGTCCGAAATCTGAAACGTTTGGCCCATGATCTGGACACTCCGATCAATGGAACAGAGGGAAAAGCCAGTTTGGGGGAACTGTCGGAATTTGAGACCGATTTGCTGAAGAATGAATATCTCAGTCTGGGGGAGGATGGAAAGACCATCATCATGCTTTTACGGCCTTCCAAGGAGGAGGAAAACAGTGCCACGCCTTTCACCGGGGTCATTCACCGCGTTCGGCAACTGGTGAACGAGGAGAAGAAAAATCATCTGAACGTGTCCATGGGCGTGACCGGAGAGCCGGTCCTGTTGGACGACGAACTGCGACAGAGTGAGGACGACATGAAGATCGCCACCGTCATCACCCTCGCCCTGATCACCATTATGTTTTTCTTTGCCTACGGGGAGTTTTCGCGTCCCTTGCTGGCTTTGGCCGCCCTGCTCGCCAGCGTGGTGATCACCCTTGGGCTGACCACGGTGACCATTGGTCACCTGAATATCATTTCGCAGGCTTTTATCGTCATGATTCTCGGTTTGGGAATCGATTTTGGGATTCAATTCATCGGCCGATACGAAGAGGAGATGAGTTTGGGGAAAAGTGCCGCCGAGGCCGTGGAAATTACCACGGTCACCACAGGGAAAGCGCTGTTGACCGGCGGTGGGACCACAGCGGTTGCCTTTTATGCCATGTGCTTTAATGATTTTATCGGACTGACCGAGCTTGGTTGGATTGCCGGCACTGGTGTGCTGCTGGCTTTGGCCGCCAGTCTGACCCTCTTGCCGGCCCTGCTTCTATGGCGTGATCGGAAAGGGAATGTTAAAGTCGGAAAACTGCTGAAGTTCGGGTACGGACTCAGCCTGGACCGGACGATCACGGCCCACCCGTACATGGTGTTGATCGTCGCGGCAGGCTTGAGTTTTCTTGCCTGGAAAAAAGCGACCCAAGTTACCTTCGATCACAATCTTCTGCATTTGCAGAACCCCAAAATGGAGTCGGTTCGTCTGACCCGCGAGTTGCTGGACACAGGCAAGGGGTCGGTGATTTATGGGGTGGTGGTGGCCCAAGATGTGCAGGAAGCAGACTTGTTGGCGGATAAACTTCGGCAGTTACCCACGGTGAGCAAGGTTCGGACCCTCGGTGATCTGGTTCCACGTGACCAAAAGAAGAGGATGGAGGAGGTGTCCAAAATTTCCAAAATTGCGGGGGAGATATCCCTGGGGGGCGGAGCCGTCCAGACCGTGGATGTGGCCAAGGCCAAGAAGGATCTGGAGTTTCTGTTGGAATCATCCCAAGAGGGGGCCAAGCAGGCAAAACAGTACATCGGGCTTTCCGGTCGTGCTCGGCAGGCGGTGGAGACTTTTGAAAAGCTCATCCCACCCTTGGAGCGCGCGGTGGCCATTTTGGACAAACTTCCGGTGGAGGAGGCGAAAAAGAGGCTGGAGCGGCATCAGGTCAAACTGGTGGGGTCCATTGCCCAGAACCTGAACTGGCTCAAAACCCAGCGCGGGGATCGGCCCCTGACCGTCAACGACCTGCCGCCCCAACTGAAGGACCGTTACCTGTCCAAGAACGGCAAGATTCTCCTCGAGGTCGAGCCTTCGGTGGATATCTGGGAAAGAAAACCCAACGAGCAGTTTGTTCATGATTTGGAGACCGTTGCCACCACCGCCACGGGAACCCCGGTGATGAACCTTGAGTATATCGATCTGCTGAAAAGCAGTTATATCGAAGCTTTGCTTTATGCGATCGGGATCATTGTGGTGATGATCTTTCTATTGTTTTGGAGGATTCAGGATTTATTGCTCACTTTGCTTCCCTTGGGGATCGGCGTGTTATGGATGTTTGGTCTTCTGGGGCTTTTCAAGATCCAGCTCGATCCGGCCAACATCGTGACCCTCCCGATGATCCACGGAATCGGTGTGGCCTATGGGGTGTATGTGATGGATCGGTATCGTGAGGAAAAGAAGATCCGCATCTTTGAGTCCAGCACCGGCAAGGCGGTTATCCTGTCCGCTTTAACGACCCTTTTTGGCTTCGGCTCGATGCTGGTCGGTCAGTATCGCGGACTCGTCACGCTCGGCTTGGTGATGTGTATCGGGATTCTCTGCACCCTCACCACCTCGATGATCGTTCTGCCTCAGATCTTGGCGCTGATGGATCGGGCCACTGGGGAAGACGAGAACGACCCTGTTCCCTGATCAGAAACGGAATTGATAAGGTTTTAAGCGGCTTGCGAGTTCCTGCAAAACCCGCTTCTCTTCCGCGGCATCCTTGGCGGAAAAAGTCACACTAAAACGGACGCAGGCCCCGGCCTCGTCCCACGGAACCGTGGAGACCAGTTGTTCCTCAATGAGCCATTTTGAAAAGGCCTCACCGTTGGGAAAGGTGACTTCTTTGTCGCCAGAGGCGGACTTCGGGGCCTGGGTGTAGAGAAAAAAGGAGCCGGCTGGCTTCTCGGCAGGAAACCCGGCAGCTTTCAGGATTCGGACCAAGCCATCCATCCGTCTGCTGTATTTGGCGGAGGTTTCGCGAGTGATCTGGGGGTTTTCCAGAGCCGTGGCGCAGGCATGTTGGATCGCGAGGAACTGCCCGGAATCGGTGTTGTCCTTCACATCGGCATAGGCCTTCACCAGAAGGGGATGCCCCACGACAAAGCCGCACCGCCATCCGGTCATATTAAAGGCCTTGCTCACGCTGTGCAGCTCCAGTCCAACTTCTTTGGCGCCCGGAATGGAGAGAAAGCTGAGGGGTTGGCCTTCGAATATCAGGGCGGTGTAGGCCGCATCATGGATCACCACGATCTCCTCCTTCTTGGCGAATTCGACCACTTGGCGGAAAAAATCGGGATTGGCGGAGGCGCCGGTCGGATTATTGGGATAGTTGAGGACGAGAACCTTGGTCTTATCCAGAACCTCACGGGGAATGGTATCCAAGCGGGGAAGAAATCGGTTTTCCCTGGTGAGGGGGAGCGCGTGGACTTTTCCACCATAGTAGGTGGCATGGGTCCCGAAAACGGGGTAGCCCGGGGTGGTCATGAGTACGACATCGCCCGGATCGATCAGGGCTGCGGGAAGGATGGAGAGCGCTGCCTTGCTGCCGATGGAATGGACGATTTCCGTTTCTGGATCGGCGGTAACACCGAAGACTTCCTTCATGTAACGGGCGGCGGCGGTCTTGAGACGCTGTCCGCCGTTGTCGGCGTAACCGCGGTTGGTCGGTAGGGAAGCTTCCAGGGCGAGGGATTCGACAACTTTGGGATCGGCCATGGAGTCAGGCTCTCCCACACCGAAATCGAGCAACTCTTTCCCGGGGTGGGCGGCTAAGGCCGCACGCTTGGCCCTCTTGATGCGTTCGAACTTGTAAATGGGGGCTTCCTTAAGGCCGTAGCCCGGACCGCCGATTCTTTGGGCGAAGAGATTGTGGAGGTAGGTGGACATTTTGTAAGCTCCGTAAGCTGTGAAGATTATGACAAAACCCGCGGGAATGCAAAAGGCTAGCCTCCAGTGGCGCAGGAGCGGCAAGAGGGTGGTCTTAGTTCCGACCATGGGTGCCTTGCACGAGGGGCATGCAGCCCTGATCCGTCGGGCCAAGCAACTGGGGGATCGGGTGGTGGTCAGTAGCTACGTCAACCCGACCCAATTCAACCAGAACAAGGATTACCGGAGGTATCCCAAGCGACCCTCCCAGGATGCTAAAATAGCCAAGGCGGCGGGAGCCGATGTTCTTTTTCGGCCTGCCCAACTCTACGCGCCCGACGCCTCAACCTGGGTGGTGGAGATGGACCAGTCCAAGGGGCGGTGCGGGAAACATCGGCCGAACCATTTCCGAGGAGTGGCCACCGTGGTGACGAAACTGTTTGGAATCTTGCAGCCCGATGTGGCGGTTTTTGGAGAAAAGGACCTGCAGCAGTGTGAGGTGGTGGAGCGCTTGGCGCGGGATCTTTTCCTGCCGATCCGGGTCGTCCGACACCCGACCGTGAGAGAAAAGGACGGATTGGCGATGAGCTCGAGAAATCTTCGGCTGAATCCCCATCAAAGGGAATTGGCCGGATTTTGGGCTCTTTCCGTTCGTGCGGCGGCCCGAAAAGGGGCGGCAGGTGCGAGGGCTCACCTGAAAAAACTTCTCCGTCGGCTCAAGGGAGTGAGGCTGGAGTACGTTGAGGTGACGGGTGGCTATCTTTGTGCCGCCGCCTGGGTCGGCCCGGTCCGGCTGATTGATAACCGGAAATGTGGAATGAAGTGATGACGCGCTGGGTGGTCATCTGGTTTCTGGCGGTGGCGACGGTCACGGCCGAGGAGAATTGGCAGACGGTGAGGGTGGGGAGGTTGGAATATGTCACTCTCGATTCCTTCGCCAAGTTCTACGGCTTTCAGAAACCGGCGGAAATCCCCTCGGGACGTCCTTTCGAACTGACATCCCCCTCCGGAGTTTTGGCCCTGACGGTTGATAGCCGGGAAATGAAATGGAAAGGGGCGCGTTACTGGCTGAATCATTCGATTCGGCAACAGGATGAGGTGACGTTGGTCTCCCGTTTGGATCTGGGAAAAACGTTTGAGCCTCTCTTGCGACCGAATGTGGAAAGCCCCAAACGTCCGGTGCAAGGGGTGGTGGTGGATCCTGGTCATGGAGGAGGAGACGAGGGGACGCGGGCGGCCCGGGGATTGAGCGAAAAGACGGCGAATCTTGATGTGGCCAAGCGTCTGGTCAGGCTGCTCGACGATGCGGGGGTTCCCTGGGTTCTCACTCGGACCAAGGACCGATATGTGGACCACGCCGACCGATCTGCGCGGGCCAGCGATCATCCCGGATACCTTTTTGTCAGCATCCATTTCAACGAGGATTACGATCGCAGCACCACGGGCTGGGAAACCTACTGTGTTTCCCCGCAATTCGGACCCTCCACCTCCTCTGGCGGGTCGTTCGTGGGGGATGAGGATCAGGTCTGGCCGGGGAACGACTTTGATCATCATAATTTTCTCTTGGCGCAAGCCATTCACCGATCGGCGGTGCTTTCCAAAACCAATGCTCCCTCCGACCGGGGCCTGAAGAAGGCGCGGTTTAAGGTGCTGCGCTTGGCGCACGCTCCCGGAGTCTTGGTTGAGGGGGGATTCCTTTCAAATCCCCAAGAGGCAACCATGTTAAGAACCGAGGCTTACCGTCAGCAGGTGGCCGACTGGATCTTCAAGGGGATTATGGCGTATCGGAAGTCGCAGGAAACTTTGTCGGGTCCATCCCGGCTTTCGGTGGAGCCAGCCCCGAAAAGTTCTCCCAACACACCGGAACTAAGACCGGTGATGAACCTGGATTCAGTTCCGGCTTTTCGGCCCAAGGAAACAGGGTCGAATAGTCCCATGGCTTCGACCAATGCCTCTAGGTTGACCAACCAGGTGACCCCAATCGCACCTGCAGAGGGAGAGGTGCGGCGCGCGGTTCCGGTTCAACCCTTCAAAAAAGTCGAATAAAACTTATGCCCTTAGGTGTTTTTGATTCGGGAATCGGCGGTCTCACGGTGGTGAAGGCTCTGCGGTCGGCTTTTCCAAGGCGGGACATTCTTTATGTGGGAGATACGGCGCGAGTCCCTTACGGAAACAAATCGGCGGAGACGGTCGAGGCGTATAGCAGGGAAATCATTGGCTTTCTCAAGAGTAGAGGGGTGGATCGCATTGTGGCGGCTTGTAACACCGCCTCGGCCCTCGCGGTGGAAAAGATTGGGAAGTCCGGGGGTGTGCCTTTGCACGGAATGATCGATTCAGGGGTCAAGGCGGCCTTGGCAGTGGTGGGGAGTGGACCGGTGGGGGTTATCGGGACGGCCGCCACGATCTCCAGCGGTGCCTACCAAGCGGCACTCGAGGCAGGGCGTCCAGGGTTGCGGGTGGTGGCGTGTGCCACTCCTCTCTTTGTGCCTTTGGTGGAAGAGGGATGGTTGGATCACGAGGTGACCGAAAAGGTTGCCCGGGAATATCTGGCCCCGCTGATCCGGGAGAAGGTGGAAGTTTGCGTCTTGGCTTGCACCCATTACCCGTTGCTCAAAAAAGTTCTCCAGCGGGTTCTGGGGTCTGAGGTGAAGCTTGTGGATTCTTCCGAGGCTTGTGCTGAATCTTTAAAGGGGGTGGAGTCCCGAATAAGTGAGAAAGGGGAGTTTAGGATATTTCTAACGGATGAGCCGGGCCCCTTTTTGGGGCGTGTGGAAAGTTTTCTGGGTAGGGGAGCCGTGGGATCGATCGAACGCATCCACCTGACGCATGGCTAATGGATATTTGGGGGATGGAATTTTGGAGCAGGGCTAAATTACCGCTACTCGACACGAACTTCCAGGACCTATCTCCCATCTGCGATATCTCATTCAATCCGCCTTACGGGCGATCACTCCTCGAAGGTGGAATTCCACGCAGGTGGAACTCGGATAGCCAATGTTTCGGTTTCTCCTGACGAACGTTTCACCTTCACGCGAAGGATGTCGCGTTTTTTGGCGGCTTCATTCCTTGCGGCGAAATAGGTCTGGTCAAAAGCGACCACGGTTTCGCCGGCCGGCTGTCCCGCAACTTGGAGGAGAATGTCTCCGCCATGAAAACCTGCTTTTTCCCCGCGGCTCTCCTTAAGGACGCAGAGGACATAGGGGGTCGGCTTTCCGGCGACGAGAAGGCCATCGGGGAAGTCGGGAATCTCTATGGGGGCAGGAGTGACCCCGGGCGGGGGTTCGAGTACAAAACGGAGTCGGTTGGGGTAATCGGTTTCGAGAGTCCGGCGAAACTCGATGGGATCCGTCCAAACTGTTTCGTAGGCACGCTGGAGGGCTTGGCGCTCTGTGGCGGTCATGAGTTCGGCTTTGGTGACCTTGGGAATTTCGCGGGAAAAGGAGTCCTCATCTACGCCTCTTTTCGTTTTCTTTTCCCCCTCGGCCTGGGTGACGGGTCGGAAAATGGTGCGTAGGACCGTTCCAGCAGGAAGGACCTTGTTTTTGGCGAGGAGGATATCTTCAGAGAGGGCTACACGGTTATTGGTGACCATGAGGGGAAGGGCGAGGCCCAATGGGGGATCCATTTTGGGATCCCATTCCCCGGCAAAGGGTTGGGTGGTGGATAGGAAATAGAGGAAAAGCAGGAGGGAGGGCTTGGGAAGTCTCATGGAGTATGGTATTATCACCAGATTGACGGGGGCGTCACGGTTTCGATTCAAACCGGAAGCGACCTGCGGCAAGCCGAGGGCCCGGATTGGTTGGCCTCGTTAAAAAGCCGATCCACCAATTAAAAGCTAA
>Ga0214923_10006323_pt1 | contig 13362 bp, 16 predicted proteins | sample LL1510_MetaG_FD_177993 | JGI IMG/M metagenome (GOLD analysis project Ga0214923, IMG submission 177993) | Freshwater microbial communities from Lake Lanier, Atlanta, Georgia, United States - LL-1510 | ecosystem: Environmental > Aquatic > Freshwater > Lake | place: USA: Georgia | collected...
ATTGCCTTGGTCACTTTCTCCCGACGAAGAGGATGCCGCTGCTGCCCCCGCAGTTACGTCAGACGAACTAGAGGCAGCTGCCGCCTGACGCCGTGCCTCACTGACCTTACGATCCTTTTCTGCTTCGAATAGTTCCTTTCGCTTCTCCTGATTCTCCTTGTATTTCTTCATCAACTCGTTCAGCTCCTTTTCAGCATACTCCTGTTCCTGGACACGAGACGGCTCAGGATCCCACGGAAGCCAGTAGCCCACTTGCCCAACATATACATTGTGAAGGGGGTCGTTTTGCTGAAGCTTCTTTGCTCGGGCACACGCTTCTTGGTGGGAAGAATATACACCACGAACCTTTAATCCTCGGACAGTCGTTCTGAAATCATTCTCCTGGTGGAATTCATTTTCCAACTCTTCGCCCTTCTTAGACATAAAATCATCGTAAGAATCCTGGATATTTTCCATACTGGCAATCTTTTCACGATTTTCAGCGATATAATCACGGAACGAGTCAAATACATCCTGTAGTGGTATACGCGTCTTCGACATTAGTTCTGTCAGCTCACTGACCTTTTCCTTCGAATCCAGGTTTCCATCATCAACAATCTTCGAAATCGAATTGGAAAGTTCATCAACTCTGACATTGTGATCATTTACGGTCTTACCCAAGAACGACTCTAGATTATCGAAACGAACCTTGGCCTCGTAAAAGCGCATAAACTTCTGGAAAAAGTATAAATCCTTGCGTTTAAGAACACTTTCTGGACTTATAAACGATAGACATACAAACTCCTGACCTCTGATTGCGGCATCAGTATCAAGAAAATCCTCCTTTGGCTCCGACTTTGTATTCTTCTTATTCCCGGACATCTGATAAAACGCGCAACTATAGAATAGTATATCTAAACGCGCTTAAGTCATTTTTTTCCGATTTCTTATAGAACCATGATGTCGTTTGATATTAACGAGATAATCACTCGCCTTGTAAAATATCTAGTTGAGGGTCTCGCCGTTGGTCTAGCCGCTCAGCTAATTGCCCGCAAGGGTAGTCTAAAGGTTGAGGAGGTTGTTCTTCTCGGTCTCGTTGCCGCCGCCGTATTCGCCATCCTGGACTTATTCGCCCCGTCGGTTGGTTACACTGCCCGCCAGGGTGCCGGCTTCGGTTTTGGTGCTCGCCTAGTTGGCTTCCCCCAGATGGCTTAAAATAGATGAACGAATATGACTGTGTTGAGTGAATAGATTTAAGTGGTATACAATATCACATAAATCATATAAATAGATGCTTATCTGGCTGGCTGTGGTCGGATTGGTTATATTAGCATTTATTAAATCATATCACGATTGGAAAACTGAAATTAAAAAGCAACCAGTCAACTTTGGTTATAAACTCGCAGCATTTATCTCGAATTTCATACACGATCTTGTTGTCTTTTTATTCCCATTCTTCATACTTGTATTACTTTCTTTAACTATATTTGACAAATCACTTCCTTCTGTAAAAATCATTATCGGAGTCAATCTGTTTATCGCCCTTTATTATCTCCAATTCGCAATCGCCGAGATGTGTTCGCTGACTTGGATATACAATCGAGTGTTAGGGTTTCCAATGGACAAACCATATAGAAATATTTTCAGAAACAATCAATCAAAGATGGAGAGAGACTACCAATCTTTAAGTGGAACACATTATCAAAATACACTTGAGTGGGTGAATGGAAACATATTCACATTCAGTATTATTGCGTTATTAAATCTGACGTATCTTTTACGACTTTAGAATACTTTACTGGCCGGGTATATAGTAAATACATTATTGGATAAAGTGCAAAGATGCCAATAGTTAATAATTTTGAAACCGACCAGTCCATTCCAACTAAAAGTGATGCGATGGTAACGCCGAGAACATACATTATAGAGTCTCCGATAATTGCCCCACCCTTTACATTCTCAGCATAGACTTTTAATGTATCGATGACTTTATTATGGCCTTGGGGAATCGGGATAATCACGTACTTCCAGAATAAATAGTCGTGAATGATCTGAACCGCAAGCATAAGAATAAGGAAGTAGATAATATTCCATTCTGCGAATATGTATGGATATATCACAGACACAACCACAAATCCGATGATAACTATTAATGTATCTAATAATATCGCATCAAGTCCATATACATCATACCAGCGATTAATATCTTTTCCTGCTAATTCTGATTTAGTTAGCCGGAAAATAGAAAGCATAATAACCTCCACCAAAAATGCTGCGACTATAAAAGACGTTAGGGTTTGAGGATCAAACGTTTTTGATAGATCTCCGAACTCCATCGACTACTCTAGGTATAAATGAGATTATTTTATTCGTCATATCCCTGTTCAATCGCCATTTGTCGATCAAGGAGAAGTGTTTTCAAGTCTTCCCACAATTCATTTCGACAACTCTCATCTTGTGTCTTATCTTTAAAATCTTCCCATATAGGTTGAATATTTTTAAGTTTATTGAGAAATCTCTGTGATTTGCGTAACTTTAGTATCTCTTCTTTTGTATATCGTTCATCATCGTCATCAATGTCGATACTTGGAGCCGAGTCTCCCGTGGTAGTGCTAGGAGGATCATTATCCGCATCTCCTTCTAATGCGTCACACAAGATATCATAAATATCAACCAATACGCGGTAAAAGGTTTGTTTACTGTCTCGGATTCTCCATCTACCATCTTCGAATACTTGTAATCGTCGATTGATATCTCTCCGAGTATCAACGCGAATATTTTTATTTTCAGGAAAAGCGTCATTAAAGTGTTTCTTTTCCATTAATCGAGGGATTGCTTTGGGTATATCATTCATAATCTGATACAATAATTTAGAAGTAAGCCACTTTGGATTCTCCTTTCCAATATTTCGGATTACAATATTATTTTGAATATTGTATGTGTTATTTTGTATAGTTACATTTTGCGCAGTGACATTTTGTGAAGTAACCGGCTGGGTCAGTTGATTTGATTGAGACGATTGAGGTTCAAAAGGATTATGTTTAATAACAATATTGATACTTTTACAATTGGAACGATGTCGTGTATATCCTTGATTGGATTTGAATCTCCGATTACACTTTTCACAAATATGATTTGCCTCCAATGATATATAGTTGGAAGGACTGGATATCTGTGTTATCTCTCCTATATCCAAATTCCATTTGTTTCCTCTTTTCAAGTTTGCGATAGCTTTTGACAAAAGTTTAGAACTGTTGCGATTCCAATTACTACACGGGATTGTTATGAGATAATAAATATCAGCCGATATCATTACTATTCGCCTCATATTTCCAGAAGAATCGCTTACAAATCTTCGTAACTCAATACAGTCTTCTGGATCCATTTGACGTCTATTTGGAGACGAGGTTATTATTTATATCATATTGTCGTCGATTTTGATTAGTTTGTCGCCGATTTTGATTAAATTGTCGCCGATTTTGATTAGAATGTCTCCAAAATTTATGAGTTATTTCTTAAAATATTCTACCATCTATATGGTTCAAAATAATTCAAAAAAGTTTTTTCTATTTTCATCTCATCAATGTCGCCAAAATGATTAAAATGTCGCCACTCAACTTTTCAATTTTTAGAAAAAGTAACCACGATTATGGTTGATTTTATTTTAGTTTAAAAATGTTGGCGACATTCTCTAGCATGTCGCCAGAATGCGCGCACGGAGTGATTTTTAGAAAAGTTGGTCGGCCATCGACAAATCAATGCCAAGCAAAAAAGTTTTATGAAAATGCGAAATAATTTTATGAATATAGAATTGAATAGCAGATGCGTTAATAAAATCGGATCATTTATTCCTAGAATCAATAATGCCTACTATATCAGCTTCATCTGGCTGTGAATACAAGGTTCGCGTAGCAGTAGAAAAGGTTATCAAAGAAGGGAAAGGCATCGTTGTCGTGATTGGCTCAACGTTCACTGGTAAAACATATTATTGTAAAAAGCTACTCAAAGAATTGGGGGTTCAAGAAATAGATATCGACTACGAGGAAATAAAAACACAAGGAATGAAAAAGATGATTTCTCAATACTCATCTGATTGTAATTCTGAAAACACGTCTTGTTCATCCACAAATATAGTGTCCTTCTTTGGAAGTGGTGTGAAAAGTAAGATTGGAGGACCTACAATCTTTTATTGTGATGCATTGGAGTCGTATCAGAATCACAAAGCAATCTTGACATTTCTAAAAGCAGTTGGAAGACCCGCGCTGATTACAGTTGATAAAAGTATTGTTATTTCTGCTCATTCTCTTGTTGAACGAATCTGGTGGGATGGGGCTCGTCGTCGTCCTAGTGACTGGAGTGGTGATAAAATCGAGACAAATCCGCGAGACTTATATATTACAATGACAAGCCTAAAACAAACGAGCGATACTGCTGTTCGCGCATTTGAATCCGATCCTTTTATATTGACACAATATCTTCACGAAGAAGTTTATGATACTGCTTGGATGACAACTGAAAAGGCTGTGATTATCAGCAATCTATTCAGTGATTATGATACAATCCGAATGAATGATTGGGAAAGTAATGGGATTATGTCGGTGACTCCTGTTAATAATGAAATGCTGATTCGAAAAATTCGATATGAACGAGGAACCGATTCAATGTTTCCTAAACGCTGGTTTCCTTCAACTCTCGGTAAAAATGCTCAGGCTCAGCGCAATCGTAGTGAATTGGCAAGATTAACCAGGCGGGTACATAGTCTACCAGAAACATTATTAATGTTTGTATTCAAAGAGGGTCGTGGGTGGTTTTATAAAAGTAAGACGGTTTTAACACATTTATTTGGAACACCAGGAGCGATTCGGGGGCACATTTCCGTTGACGATTTCCGGAGAGTGTTGGTCTTGTTAGGGTTAACCGATTTAACAGAGGCGGAAGCAAAAAGTTTAAAGATCGTTGATGGCGCCACGGCGTGAGAGTATGAATTGAATCACCGGGGGCGTATTCAATCCTTTTTATCAGTCTTGTCAGTCTTGTCAGTCAAAGTATACAAATCGATTATGAAGCTCGATAACGGCATTTGCGCCTGTATTTCAAAGTGTAAGACATCTCCAGTTGAACTATTCCCTTGTAATTCTATTCACGGAGCATCGCTCATTGGAAAGAATGGTCGAGTTCTTGTTTCTGGGAGGAATCATTATAGGACACATTGCTCCTATGCTACAATGTGGAAGGATTCGGATAAGATGAATCCAAAGTTGTCTTGTTCATTCCACGCCGAGGTTGAAGTCATTCGCCAGTACGCAGCCCTGACGACTCGGGGAAATCGGAAATGTAAACTACATGGACCCATCTGTAAAGAATAAGTCATCGCGAAAGATTAAAAAGGCAATGAAGCGTGTGATGCTATTAGTTGTTAGGATGGGCAAGGCGGGAGAGTTCAGAGATTCGACTCCCTGCCAACGATGTATGGAGGCTATGAAGAAAATCGGAATAAAAAAGGTTGCCTACAGCGATGATTCTGGAAAGATTGTAGAATGTCGCGTAAAAAATCTTATTACACGAGGTCCTTCAAAGACACAACAGAGATTTGAAGATCAATATGGTCATCTATAACTTTTGTATACGAATATATACTACATCATAATTATTTTCAATCGAAATAATTTTATGTATAAATCCTCCTACGATCATAGGATCGCGTATAACCCATTCTGATAACTTTGGTGTTGGAATATGTTGAAGACTCAGTTTATCAATGACATGAATCATAAACTCTCCAGTATGATGAAATGATTTTATAGCCTTTCGTTCTGATAGAACACATTCTTCACCAGATGGATAAAAGCGATGAATCATACCATTTTTGTGAACCGCGAATAGTTTTTCAACTTTGTAGGTTATAATAGACTTACTCGAATCTGTTGGTTTCGAATAAAAACACCCCATTTCTATACATCTTAGGAATGTATTCTGTTTAATCCAATCTTCATACTACACTACAGTATATATGCCTGAACTTCACTATTCTTTATACCCAAGTCATCTCCTTCATCCATATTTTCGTAGTTTGGCTGATTATCGTTGGGTTACAAGGATGGGTCTGATATACAACACTTATAGATATCCTTTTTTCAACAATAATTCAATGTATGTATATACACTTACTCCCGCATATAAGCATAGAATGATTAATAATAGACTTAAAATCTGTATTAGCTATGCTTATAAACAAGCTGTTGATAATTTAGAAGAAAAGGAGACATTACTGATACAAAAACTAAAAGAGGTAAATATGTTATATTATAAATCAGAATGTATATTTCGAGGATATCCTGCGTATAGGATTATAATGTATGGAAAGGATGTTGTATTGGATGGGGTGTTGGCATTATTGGCTTCGTGATAAGAATCTATTATTTTTCATTGGGAGATAGATATCCTTACCAATATCCATTACCATCCTCTTCCCAATTAGGATATACTTCTTTAAGTATATCCTCTGTTATAATCCGTTCTCTACGTATATTATATAGAAGTGCAAGCTCTTTTGAAACTGGTTGATCCGGAAGAGGGCGAAATTCTGCTTTATATCTCGGGGTTATATCAGTGCGCGGGTCTGATACATAGTATATTGCTATTGATTTTCGTCCTTTATTTATTGGACATGTTATTGGAGTTGGTAAACCATGATAAGAGATATCGGATGTTCGGAAAATAACCGCAGAATTAAATTTTGGTGATATTCGGGCTTCGCATTGTGTAAACTCGCTATTCCATAATTGTAAGTCACCACCATATTCTACATTCCAATCACGATTAAGATATAATATGATATTAATACGACGCTCTTTTCCCCTCTTTGGGTGAATAGAGTAATCTAGATGCATATCTAGTTTACCACCACGAGGATGGTAGTGAATACCAGCCCCATGAAGATAGGGGTCAGCTTCTATACCAGAAATTCCTGTAATTTGGGATATTTTATTAACAAAGTCATCTGTCTGAAGTGTTTCAAATAGGGTCTGATAAGCCGATAATCCATCAAATGTATTTTTTGCATATTTTTTTTCTATTGGATTCCAGTACCGATACCATGTATTATCGATTGGAGGGAAAGTCTCTTCTAGTTCTGATGCTATATCATCAGATAAGAAATTTTCAATAACAATATGCGGATAGGGAACAGCATTTTTAAATGTATTTGTGTAAATAGTTGGATCAGAATACCAACTTCCAAACATCTATATTTATACAAATATTTTTCTATTTATATTTAACGCAGCAGTAATATTATATAAAGGTTCTGCTATCAAGTATAGTTTTTTATGGAATCCATAAAAAACCAAACAATATCGCAATCTGTAAATAAAAACTTTTTAGTTGGCGTAAGCGAGACCACCCATACCGCCCATTACACGGAAAACGTTGTAGTTGACGGCATAGATGCGCACCTTGGCCGAAGTGCACGACGAGCAGTTGACCGTGCGGGGGGTGACGAAGAGCTGGAGGGTCGCGTTGTCAATGCGCGAGAAGTTGCACGTGCCCGAGGGCTGGTGGTCCTCCGGGGCGAGGGCAAACGAGTAAACGTTTACACCCGTCGTAGGGACGTTGGTGAAGTGCTGGTAGGGCTGTACTAAGTTGAAGTAATCGCCCGTGCGCTCCTGGAATCGGTCGTGGCCGTTGAGCTTGATGAGGGCCGACACAACCGGGTTGACACCGGCAGCACCCTCAACGAGCGTGTGCGAGTAACCAGAGTCGAGGACAGCCGTGTCCCAGAAATCCGTGTAGTTGAACGGCTGCTTGCCGTGGTACTGGTTGACGGCGGCGGCGTTGCAACCAACAAAGTCATCACGCTGAACGACCCAGGCGAGGAACTTGACGGGGTGGTTGAAGTTCATGCGGATCTGGTTAGCCGTGGCAGTGATCGACTCCTCGCCCGTGAACTGGAGCTGCTCAATGAGATACTCGTGCGTCTGCTGAGCCATCTTGCGGCGCTCATCCGTGTCGAGGTAGATGTAATCTACGAAGAGAGAGCAGGCCTGGAGACCCTGGTTCTGTACATACGTGTAGATGTTGGTGTTGCTGGCCCAGCACATGTCCTCGACGCGGGCAAAGTCAACGAGCACCTTGACCTCGTGGTACTGGAGGGCAATCAGCGGCAGAGCGAGACCCGGGTTGCGGCAGTAGAAGAACTCGAGGGGGATGTACATCGTGTAAGCGGGGGCGCACTTGCGTACAGCCGCCGACGTTACAGGCTGCGAGTTACCATCAGCCGTGCATACATCGTCGCAGTCCTCACCAGCCGACGAGAGGAGGTTGACAAGCTCGGGGATGTTGCCGACCATGCGTGCGTAACCACGCTGCTTGCCCGTGGGGAGCGAGAGCTCGTTCCAGATGTGCATCCAGTCGCCATACTGCTCATCGATCTTCTGACCACCAACCTCGAGCTTTACCTTCGAGATTAGATTGTGGCCCGGCCAGTTGAGCCAGCGGAAAGTAGCCGAGGCATCCGTCGTGGCATCCGAGAGCTTGACCTGGGGGAGAGTGGCCTGTACATACGTCTTCCAGATGAGGTCACCATTGCGCGAGATCTGGCAAGTGACATTCTGGCGACCGAACGTGGCAGTGCCGTTGAAGGTCTGCTCAATCGACTCAATAGCAAAGTTAGTGTGGCGGCGGTAAACTACCTTGAAGAAGGTAATCTCCGGATTGCCGGTTAGATACATATCCTGAGCGCCATAGGCAACGAGCTGCATTAAACCACCAGACATGATAAACTATATACATAACCGTCGGAAAAATATTAAATTCGGAACATTCTCGTCGTTTTAAGTTATTTTTCAACAAAATAATTAAAATCGTCCAGAATTATTATACCTTGAATTTGAATGGTCGATCGTTAGTCCAGATTTTTGATATTTCCATTTAAGATTTGTGAAAATACTATAGTATAGTATGAGTTTGACGAGTAGGGGATTCCAGATAAAATCTGTCCGGAAATCGGCAAAAGGAACAACCCGCGACACCGTGTTAAGTCTTCATCAAAAACAGGTTCAAACATTTCGCGATACATCGGGGAATTTTGATAATGATAAGCTTTCAGAGTATTATCTGAAGAATGGTGACTTATTGATGAAATATTTTGATATGATTCATAACAACATTGCTCCTACTACACAAGATGTCGTCTCTAAAGATGTCCAAGGTTCTGTTCTTGAATATATGAATCTGAATTCTTCATCCTCCGCTCGAACAAAAATACATACAAAGGTATCCATCGATGAATCAGATGATTCAATCACAAATGGAGTCAATAATCTGATATATACATCGATCCAAGACGAAACGGATACAACCAATCAAGTGGAAGACGATACGCGATCGGAAATATTGATAAAAAAGAACGAAAGAAGGAGAACAGAGCCAACCACAAAGGAAGATATATACGAAGAGTTTTATTCGAATATTGATAAATCATACATACCACAAAAGTATCGTAGAAAACCAGCGGAAGTGTCCCATTGTCCAGTATGCGGGAATGAAATGATTTTGATTCCAGCAAATGCGAATATGTTTTGTGAAAAGTGTGGCATCGAAGACCAAGTCCTCATTGACATTGATCTACCAGGAATGAAGGAGCAAAATAAGGATACCTCCTACTTTAATTATCGCAAGATCAATCATTTTAACGAATGGTTGGCACAATTCCAAGCAAAGGAGACGACAGATATTCCGCCAGAAATATATGATATGATTCTCCTAGAATTCCGAAAGGAACGCAGAAAGGATATATCGGATTTAACTCCTAAGAAACTGAGGGGGATCTTAAAGCGATTGAATATGAATAAATATTATGAGCATATACCACATATTATAAACAGATTAAATGGGATTCCACCTCCAAGATTGAGTCCCGAGACAGAAGAAACATTGCGCAGAATGTTCAGAGAGATCCAAACACCGTTTATGAAACATTGCCCAAGTTGGAGAAAGAACTTCTTGAGCTATTCCTATGTTCTTCATAAGTTCTGTAGAATCCTTGGAAAGGAGGAGTTTTTAATATGCTTCCCTTTGCTCAAATCGAGAGAAAAGTTATATGATATGGATAAAGTCTGGAAACTGATATGCGATGACCTTGGTTGGGAATTCCATAGATCAATATAATCCATATATAAATAGTATAGTATGTCGGGAGTAGAATCGCCAATTAATGTTGCAAATTTGGATATGACTGTTATTAGTAAGAGCGAGGGTTGGCAAAAGATCGCAAAAGAATATAAAAGCAATAAATTAGTTAAAATATTATATAATGATACTGAGATAGAAATAAATCCACTAGTATTGTTAAAATATTTTCGGGGAATGAGTTTGATAATTATTGATGTGGCGTATGCGTTATTTCTTAAAGAAAAAGGATTAACTCAAGAAGAATTAGTAAAACAGGCATTTGGCAGTGAAACTCCAACATCAGACTATGACTTTTCACTGGTTGGATATGGTTCGTCGGATTTATTAGAATGGATATTAAAATCTTTTAAAAATAGTTTTCCAGATAAGGCATTTTCTAATATATACGATTCAAATGGATATCTTGGTCCTGAAATAAAAATATATCCCGAGGGTCATAGGTTATATAAAAAATTGCCTGAATGGGTGGTGTTAAATATTATTCCGTCAACACTTACTATCAAATCGGGTATGATTCTTCCGGTAAGTAAAGCGGCAATAAAAGTTGAAAGCAAATCGGTATTAAAAAAGTATACAGAAACATTATCACATACACACGATGATGTGGATAGTATAGAATATTATGATAACAAATATAAAGAACTTATAAAACTTGGAAGAGAAATGGAGGCATTTGTATATAAAACCGATGTTGAATCTAGTATAAAATCTGAAGAAGAATATTGGGAACTTATTAGCAAAATGTTACATACATCAGTAGAGGCATATGTTTCTGTGTCTACAATAATTGCGATTGTGAATATTATACAGGCCAAGCAAAATTCTTTTATAAACCTTTTAACAAAGGAGAACTGGTTGATTTCAATATTTGAAAATATAGTTGATTTGATTGGACATGGCGGAATTCAATATGTAGAATCTACGGGCGAGTTTGGTATATCAGATTCAACAGTTCATCTTATTCATACTTCCAAGTATACAATGAGATGTCTATTATGTTTAAAGTATTTATTGGCAACTACAAAATCAGTTTCTGGAATCGGATCCCTAGACTATATTGGAAATATTAAGGATATCGACAAAATGATAAACATAACACAGGCTGTTGTAAATTTAAGAGGGACAAGTTCATTAAATAGCAGCACTAATGATTTAATAGCCTTGTATAGGAAAGATGTTGTATCCAATATAGTAAATATGATACCAAGAATAAAATCTATTATTGAAACAATTCAAGATGATAAACCTACTAGCACATTACCACCAACTGTGCCTGTGCCAAGTGTTGGTGGAAATCGCAAAAATAAAAAGGGGACACGAAAAATTCAGAGGGATGCAATACAAAACAAACGATATTCATTACGAAGATGAAATACCCCTCTCACGCAGTTCCTTTCGCAATCGTTCAATATATAAAGTAGCATCCATTAGCTCTTCCTGAACATGTTGTAGCCAGTTGTCCAACGACAAATCGGTTCTATCGAGAGTTGTCCCGTATTTACGAATACCAATCTCCGAACGTTGTTGGTATTTGCGAACCACTTCTTCTACAATGCTATCAACCTTTAAAACCGAATCTGCCATTCTTAATCCTATACTATAGGAATCAAGAGCGGTTTATATGACTTCTATTAGATTCATATTAACGACCCCCCTCCATCTCACATAGGCGATCGCGCACAACATTTCGAGTTATAGACCCACCACGAACCCAAGCGGGGTCATTTAGAGCCTCGATATAGTGTCTTGGATCTTGAATATTCCGAGCAAGTTGAGGAATCATCGGAGTATATTGATTCTCAAAGAACGAATCGGTAACCGTGCCAATCGATTTGCGATCGCGAATAGTCTCCGATTTCTGTAGGAGGCTCTCAACATAGGGGTTACCACGTCCCGATCCCATAAAAGGAACAGTCTTGATTGGACGGGGTTGTGCGCGAATCGGGCAATTTGGATGGGTTTGTGTGGCACCAATTTTGAGATCACTTTCGATGTCGATTCCACGAGCACCAACGCCATATCCGTCCTGCGATATAACGGTTACCTCCTGAGTTGCTAACATTTCTACAGGAGTAGGGTCGTGGAGACGGAAATTGGTCATACGATATTTGCTCTCGATAAGAGATTGTAGAGTTCTATCATTCACAGATATGCTATCATCATACAATCGTCCAAGATTGTTGAGGTTCATACTGTTGAACTTACTGTACATAATCTATCTAATCTATATATCTACAAAGATTAATCATCAGTGACGGGGTTTTGTTTTCTTTTCATCCATTTTCATCATTTTTCTACTAAATTTGGGGGTGTCGGGAATTCCCCCGGAGACGCTACTTGTTACAATCGCACGTTCGCGCTGCATCTGTTGAATGGAAGTGTCCATATCTTGAAACAGTCGTAGATCTGGAGAATATTTACCAATAAATCTTGGATCCGTCGATGCCGATTTCAATCGGTCGTTCTTTTTACGAAGATCCTTTTTGGGATATTTATGAATTTGTTTTGTTATAATTTCATCTGCAAGAGCTTGTATATCGTGATCTATATTTTTATATGATTTTGAGGAACCCTTTATTTCATTATAATGACTGAATAAATCTTCTATTATTCCATCACCATCATCGTCGTCGTTATTATTTCTGTTCGATCTAGTAAAAATATGAGGGTCTTCGTGATACATCCAAGAAGAAGTAACACCGGCAGTAATTAAAGGTATCAGCATCCATATTGGTTCTTTTCGAATAGTAGATATTAGTATGCTGATATATAATGCACATCGCATTACAGCATTCATTCGTGCTGCAGTGTGAAGCCTATCGGATGGAAAAAAACGATGAAGATACTTTGGATGAATTAAAACCAATGGATTTTTAGCCCAGAATTCTTCGGGCATCTACTACAACTACAAGTAAGCTTGTCTCTTACTTATTTCTCTTTACCGCATTACTAGACGACTTTTTCTTACTTTCTGGAAGCGAAGGAGTGTCCGAAGTTGAGGTGTCTTTGCTAGTAGCCGTGGCTGTGGCCGCAGCCGCCGCTTTTCGTTCTTCCAACTTTTTCCGAAGACGATCGCGCGTACTTGCCACTCTGGCACCACCAGGCGTCGATGCTGCTGCCAGTTGAGCCGCGTCCGGAAGATTTCCACTTTCCAACATCTTTTCTGCTTTCTTCATAGCCTTTTTCATCTGC
>Ga0214923_10006324_pt1 | contig 13361 bp, 16 predicted proteins | sample LL1510_MetaG_FD_177993 | JGI IMG/M metagenome (GOLD analysis project Ga0214923, IMG submission 177993) | Freshwater microbial communities from Lake Lanier, Atlanta, Georgia, United States - LL-1510 | ecosystem: Environmental > Aquatic > Freshwater > Lake | place: USA: Georgia | collected...
TGGATATCGGTATTAGTGAATTAGTATGTTATAATTCAGATAAAAAACCTATATCAATACCATACGAAAGAATACCTGTATTTTTAACAAAAATAGTTCAAGAACAGCAAAATACTATAGAAAAATTAGAAAGTCAATTAGCAAATGTAGAATCGCAATATAACACAGCTATAGGTTATAGTAGTGCTCTTTCGTATCCACAAGAAGGTGGATGTAATACATTTTTAGGTGCAAATACAAATTTAGCAAGTGATCCATTACATTATTCGACAGCAGTTGGCTATAATGCACAAATAACAAGTTCTAATCAGATAATGTTAGGAGGAGACAATGGTTCTGGAATATATCCACAAGTTGTAGCACCAGGAGGTATAACAGGAGCTACAGGGTCTTTCTCTTATTTAACAGCGACAACATTTACCTCTACGTCAGATTATCGTATAAAAGAAAATATAATCCCTTTAAACAATACATTTATAGTTGATAATTTAATTCCAGTAACTTATAAAAATATAGAAACTAAAAAACAAGATATAGGTTTAATAGCTCATGAAGTCCAAGAACACTTTCCAATTTTAGTTACTGGAGAGAAGGACGGTGAAGAAACCCAAACAATCAATTATATCGGATTGATACCGATATTAATAAAAGAAATAAAGGAACTTAAAATAAGAATTAAAAATCTTGAAGACAAAATTATCAATTAAATTTAATATATTTACATTTATAAGGTATATCATATATTTTAGAACACCAATAACTAAACCCACTGCCATGTGGGTAAGATGTAAACGAATAAATATAAGCAGCATTTGACATCAAATAAAAATCATTAAGAGTATTTTTTACTTTCTCTCTTTCTAATTTAACATTTTCTCCAAGATGTGTAATATCATTAATAATAAATTTGATTCTTGGAAATAAATTTTTAAGTAAAATCTTAATTTCATTATTATCAGCAATTAATAATATATCAGTCGTATTATTTTTAAAGATGACTTCAATTATTTCATTTTTAATAATTTCAAAATAAACAGCATGAAAATTTTTATTTTCATTTTTTAAATAAGTGTCACCAGAGCGTATATGTAATACAATAAATTTCTTTTTACAAAGTAATAATTTTCTAAGAGTTTCTTCAGTATATAATTCCATTTCTATTGAAGGCTCAAAAAAAGAACGAACTAAATTTGATTCTTCAATAGAAATAGGGTGATAAGGAAATAAAATATTATAAGAAATAACAGAATTATTTATAACAGGTAAACAGCACAAATAATTAACAAATAAATTAAATTTTTGTTTAATTAGTAAAAATTGTTCAATATAATTTTTTCCTTCATTATCGAAAATAGATTCAGCCCAATTAGTGTCAGTAAACATATGAACTTTATCATGAAGAATATCACTATAAAATGTATTATTATTTTTATTAAAATTATCTGAATATTTTTTAAGAAATTCAGCAATAGGATGATTAATAATTATTTCGTATTTAAAGTCATATTTAGAGCAAAATTGTATAATAAAAAAACAACTTCTAATAAAGTCACCAAATCCTGTTGGAAAAACATTATCAGCATATTTTTCCTGATACAAATGAATAATTTTAAAAATTTTCTTCTTTTTAAGACGATTAACATCGCCATCATTAATAATATCACTAACAAAAATATCCATATGAATGGGCTTTGAAATATTTTGATTTATTTTACTTAAATCAAATTTATCGTTATCAGAATAATGCGGTACATAAACTTCTTTTAATTGTATTTTTGGTATATTTTTTATTGAATCATCTTCACGTTTCATATCAAGATTAATATTAACAGATGTTTGTATACTAGTAAACTGATATAAACTAGGTATATCTTCCAACTTTTTATTATTATATGGAACTTCTTCTTTAAGAACAGGGACAAAATGATTGATTTTTTTATGTATATTTTTGAAACGCATTAATTCTTTTTGTAAAGTCTTTTTTCTATTAAATTTATTAGAAATGGCTTGTTCAAATTTATTATTAAACATAATAATTTAAAATAATAATAAAATAAATAATCTAAAACGAATGTATTTAAAATAATATGGAAGAAAAATTAATAAATGATACAATAAAATTAAGAAATGAAAATTCGATATATACTATAGAATTTGAATACAGTAGTTATGAATTGATAAATTCATTAATAAAGACACGTATAATTGTAGGTGGTTCAACAGACGAATCATATAAAACATTAAGATTCAAAGCAAAATCGGTAAAAACTCTAAATGAATACTTACACGATAAAAAGGTAGAAAATGGCAGAAGAAGAGTCTTAGTTTCAGATGCTGCGAAAATGATTCGTAGTCTGACAGTACAGTTAAATTATCTAATCGAAGTAGAATCCCACACAATATTAGGTTATAATCCAGCGTATATAATAGTAATAAACGATCTAAATTTCGCATATTTAAACAGCGAATTAGTAGCAGATTTTGGTATGACATATGGAGGCGACGATATGGCTATGATTAGCTGTCTTTTTTCATCAAATAATATATTTGCTTCTCCAGAAATATTAAAAGTGAAAGAAATTCCTTGGTTTACTCACTATAAAACAGCATATTTTAGCTTAGGATTATTAATAATTTATGTTTTGTTAGGCGATGATGAATTTTATAAAGATTTTTTAAAAAATAATGATTCATCAATTATATTAAATATATTAAATAATCATCCAGTTAAAAATACAAAAATATATTGGCTTCTATCTAGATGTTTAGTCGAAGAACCGAAAGATAGAAGTATAATTTTAATATAATTCACCTTTAGCGATGCATATTCATTTTTTTATAAAGTAGAAAAATATATGATATAAAACTAAACAAATTATAAAATGTATTATTTTTCGCTACTTTTTATAAAAGTAGCAATATAAAAATCTCATACTATTTTATAATGTCATTAACTGCTTTTAAAAGAAAATCGGTCATTAATTATGGATCAAAACGTTCGGGAATAGCTCCAGGGGGGGTTTGGTTACCACAAGGTCCATTTGGTCACGCAACACAAGCATTAAAAGAAGCTATTCAGAATTATGGTGCTGTAGGTTTTTCTATCAACGGTGGTCACAGAAATATTGGTGGTGTAGGTAGAGATATGAAAATGTCAAAATCAGGCACACCTTATAGAGGTACTCAACCGATAGGCTGGGGTGGAACATTTGGTAAATATCCTTCAGCAACATTAGTAGGTAATAAAGAGTTTGGTTCAACAGGTTCAGTTTCAAATGCTCATAGTAAGCAGGCACCTGTAGAACCCGTTCTCAATTCACGTGTAGTTGATACGATGGGAACTCAATATTTGTATGTAAAACCATCAGTTCTATCAAATTATGGAATGTTGGATAAAAAATACAAGTGGGCTTGGTATGGTCAATATCCAAACTTTTGGGTTCAACCAAATTACACAGGAAATCAGACAGATTCTGCGAGTCAGTGGTTATATATTCAAAACAAAGCAGCCGCTAATACATGTAATCTTAAGGTTAATAATGTTGGAACATATGAAGGAAATGTTAAACCGACAGGTCCAACTTTATGTACTCCAGGAAGGTCTACAGCTAAATTCAGATATAATGATATGGCACGTAATGGTCCTTATACTAAGACACTTTATCAACCAGTATCTTATGCTCAATATAATTTATATCTTACTAGAGGATGTAATAATCCAATTGGTCCTCAAAAACCATTTCCTTATGCTGTTAGTACAGGTTCAAGTCAAGCAGCGGCGGGTACAAGTATCACTTCTTTCGCTAGTGGTTGTAATACATCAAATATTTATTTGACACCTCCTTCCTGGTATACACAAGAAACAACACAGCAAGTTCAAAACTCAGATACACCAAGTACAGGCCCATATTATGTCGTGAAGAATTGGAAAAATCCAAATGGATTGGAATCGCCAACACAAACAATACCTTTTATAGCATAAATAAATTTAGTATTTTAAATACTATTTAAAAAACTATTTTTAAATAAAATTGAAATTATAATATAAAAATACAACATTTATATTATAATTAAATAAGATGGCCACCAAAGGATCATTCGGATATAAAATAGGTCGTAAAGTTCGTTTAATGCATGTAAATTGTCATGCTAATTATCTTTGGCAAATTTGTGTTAGAGAGATTTATGTATTAATGAAGCACTACGGATCAATTGAATCATTAAAGCAAGCGTTTGAAAAATTAACTGACGCAAAAGGTAATCCGAAACCAAAAGATATTGAAAAATGCAGAATTTTTACAGATGTAAAATCAGCGAACGAAAATTTATCAGACTGGTGTCATTTAACAAAATATTGTCAACATAGTTTTATGAATATTTTGGAATCAGGTTACATATTAAATAATGGCAAAGACGAAGGATTAGTATTTATTATAGATTTTAACACGAGTTCAGTAAGTCTTTATACGAGAGAAAATGAAAAAAACATAAAAGAACATCAAAATGTGAAGATTGAAGAAATAATGGAATTTGATGATATGCCAACAAAGACGTTAAACGAAATAATGGATTTTACAAAAGAAAGATATAATAATTTTTATACAAATTTTGAAAAAATAAATGAAGAAATAAAAAAAATAGAAGAAATATTGTATAAATCAAAACAAATAAATGACCATAATATTATGAGTAAAGCTCAAAAATTATGGGATGATATGGATTATGAGAGAAAAAAATTAGAATTAGAATACAGGTGCTTTTATTATCGTTTAGATGCGTTAAACTTAATAGATTATTCAGATAATTAATAATTAATAATTAATAATTAATAATTAATAATTAATCACATTTAAATAAATAACAGTTAATATGCGGATAAATTTCAAAAGCAGAAGATAAATTCTGAGGACAATCATCGATAAATGATACATGTTCAAAACCCTCTAATAAATTTTTTCTTTTTATATATTCACCTTTCGTAATTTGTCCATTTGTATAATGTATTTCAAAATTTTCTGGATTTTTAATTCCAACTTTCAATAAATCGTTTAATGTTTTTTCGTGTGATGATTGTCCTCTTGAAGTTAATAATAATAATTTTCCAGAATGTTTTTCTAATTGTTCGATTAACCAATAAAATCCTTCACTATCAGTTTGTTTAACTAATCCAATACATAATGCTGTACGGTACATAGATTTAGCTATATCTTCTAAGTCTTTTTTTTTATGAAATTTTGAGTTTAGTAAACTACGATAATATTCAATATTTGATTCTGGTTTAATAATTGTTAAGTCAATATCACAGATGATAAGTGGTTTGTTATTGATATCAAAACTTATATCTTTAAATTTATTAATTATAGTAAATTTAGCCATAATAAATATACATATTAATTATTTAAGTAGATTAAAAATATTACATTGTAGGAGTAAATCTAAAATAGATTAAAAAAACTTTTGTTACTTTTTTTTCTATTATTACTTTTTCTATTATTTCTCTTATTACTTCTATTATTACTTTTTCTGTTACTTCTATTATTATAACTTTTTCTTTTTTTAGATGCGTTATTTTTTGAAACCTTTTTTATAGTTTTACTTTTACTTTGGTGACGAAAAACTATGAATTCATTATTTTTTAAAGTACTATTTTCTTCTTTTAATTCTAAACGAGGTAAGTTACTCATATATATTATTCATTTAAAAATACTTAAATATTTTGTCATATAAATTTATAAAAATGTCGAATCTACAATCATCTTTATTAGAAATGTATGGAAATTATATGCATTTAAAAATATTTATTGACTCGGATGATAATGAATTAAAAAAAAAGTATGTTGAAGCTGTAAATTCTCATCATAATAAATTAATAAACAATATTGACCATATTGATGCTGGATTTGATTTATTATCTCCAGAAACAAAACAATTATCTACATCGGTAGTTAATAAATTAGATTATAATATAAGTTGTTCAGCAAAAATTTATACAGATAGTAATAAAAATTATAATACGGGATTTTATATGTATCCAAGGTCAAGTATTTCAAAAAGTAAGATTCGTCTAGCAAATAATGTCGGTATAATTGATTCGGGATATAGAGGTCATTTAATGGGAATGTTTGACGTAGTTTATCCAAATAATACTGATAATATAGTTAATAAGTTTGAAAGACATCTTCAAATTTGTGCTCCAGGTTTGATTCCTATTATTGTTGAATTAGTAAATTCGAGATATGATCTGGGCGAAGAAACAGCTAGAGGTTCCGGTGGTTTTGGTTCAACAGGAATTTAATCATTATGCATATATATTATTTAATTATAAAAAATAATTGAATAATATATGAAGGTAACAACAATGAAAAATTTATTTAATGATAAAAATAAAACAAAAATAATAGGATTATTAACAATATTGTTAGGATTATGGTTAGTACTATATTTTATACCTGAAATATTTGTGTTATTATTTAATACTCTTTTAGGGAATTCAATATTATTTATTATTGTTTTATTAATTTTTTTACAAAATAAAGTTTATGGATTAATGGTAGGAATAATATTAGTTGTTTTATTAAGATTCTCTCTAATATCAAAAGAAGGATTCACAAAACAATCTGAGTCTACATTTTTAAATATACAAACTACAATTAATAGACAAAATATATTTGACATGGATATTATAAATCAACAGGCTAGTCAAGAAGAATTAGATTATTTTAATAAACACGGAATGTGGCCTTGGTCTGATGATGTAATTAAGCTTTATAATGAATTACAAGAAAAAAATCCTTATGTAAGAACCACTCCAGATGATTCAACAATTCATGCCAGAACAATATATAATCAAGCTGCTATTTTAAGAGTTCTCTCTTATCAGACAAAAGAAGGACAATTCTTATTAAATGGTGTATTAGTAAAAAACCCGCAAAGTGTTGAGGAATTACCAAATGGTTTTGGTGATTTTGTTTATAGTTCTGGATTAGCAGAAGATAGGACAAATGATATAATAAAATGTAATCTTGTAAAAAATGGTGAAAATCCATCATTAGAGAGAATTATTTATACAGGTAAAGGTGGTATTTTTGGACAACAAACTAAAAAAATTGAGCAAGTAGATTATAACAATTTGGAAAATATTATTCCTGGATTTAAGTTTTTAGGGTCTCCTTGTAATCCATGTACGTCTATGGGTTCCATTCCGGATTATTCTTGTAAATATAGTTTAAATATAGAAGATAAAAAACAAGGAGCAAGTCCAAGTAATCTATGGAAGTACTTATGGAATAATTAATAATTAACAATTCCTCACATGAAATTTTTATAAATAGTTTTTAAATTTTTATAAACATTTTTATTAAATCTTGAAAGTATCTTGGCTTTTATCATCATAATTAGAACCTAAATTTAAATTTAAATTTAAGTTATCGTCTGTTGTTTGTGAACTAATTGCTCTCATAACATTAGTTGCTTGAGGTGTTAGATAAGGAGTATCATCAAAACTAGATAATTCGTGATCTAGAATAGAAACATTTGTCGTATTATGAAAATTTTGTGGAAAATGATTGGTGTGTCTAGTTAACCTACGTCCTCTGAATCTAAATACAGAATTGTTACGTAAATCATTTTCGTCTAAATATTCTGTATTTGATGCTGTGTAAATTCGCTGTGTTCCTTGTGATGTATGTCTCGATGTACAAAACATACTACCATATTTAGTGTCAAATGATCGGTAGCAAACATAAATATCATCACATAAATTTTTAAGAATTTTATCATTTTCTAGTTTATTGTCCTCCATATAATTTTTCATTTCGATAATAAATTCAGATAATTTATGTTTAACTCTAATTTTCTCATCATATAATTCGGAATTATTATATGAATTTTGAAATCCAAATATTCCAAATATATCCGGTGAATTTTTTCTAATTGGTCTATATTTTTTTAAGAATTCGCTTACTTCAAATAATAATTGTAATGTGCGTTGTCTATAAACGTGACGTGTCAAGTCAGCACTTTCGATATGAATTGAAGGAAATATAATGGTTAAATCCGTTCCATGATTGCCTTTTATTTCTACAGCACAATCGTGTATATTATTAGAAGCAATATTATATATTTTATTTGCTTCACTAATAATATCACCAATTTTAAGATTTTCTACCCAAGTATTAGTTTTATAGTCATAGATAAGACCATTTTTGATTGTGATTTCAGGTTCAGTTAAAATTTTGTAGACAATAGAATGAAGAATTTCGCCATAAACCAGACCAGCGCTTTCTAATTTATCTATGAAATAATAACTACTATTTCCTACTGAACTAATACCATTTAAAAGAGTAGAATCGTGTTCAATTCCAAAACCAATAAATATATTTGTAACATCGCTAACAATATAACTTTGTAATATAGTAATATCATTAGACCCTGATGTTGCTTCACCATCGGTCATAAATATATGATTAATTTTATGTGTTGGGTATAAATTTTTAATTTTATTAATTTCTTTAGATGAGTTTTCAAGAGCGAATTCGATATTTGTACTTCCGCGAGGTAATATTTGGTCGATTTTAGCTAAAATTTCTAAAATATTATCTTTTGAAATAGGAGTTCTTTCAACAATATTGTAAATTTCAGTATCGAAAGCATAAATAGTAACAAATAATTTTATATTTGGATGCTCTTTAAAGAATATTATCATGTTTTTTAAAGTATGAGTAATATGCTGCATTTTTGTTCTTCCGTCGGCACATTTATCAGACATTGAACCAGAACAATCTATTATAAAGAGGAATTCAAGAATATCTAATACGTTATGCGAAGTAACTGCTTTAAAATCAAGAATTCCAAATTGTGAGTTTTCTAAAGGCACATTAATTTGCTCAACATTAATAAGTCTTGTCTCAAAACAAATAGTATTTTGAGATAAAATATTTTGAGTAACATCAATAAACGTAGCCATTTTATGGTTTGTTAGATAGTAATTATCATACCTTTAATTTTAAGTTATTTTAATAATTCAATTTTTTTAATTAATATATTCAAATAGTTTTTGCTCGATAAATTCGCTTGCTTCATAATAGCTCTTAAATGATGTTACAAATTGATATCGTAAATTTTTGATAGGAACACTTACTATTATTTTGTCTTGTAAAATTTTAATATCAAAATAACTAGTTTCATCACCAAATTTGGTATATGTTATCCCGTTCATTTCATTTTTGATTAAGTACCATCCATTTTTTTTTAAAATAGAATTAAGAATAACAAATCCCTTATTTTTAATGTTAGATTGGTGATTATCATTTGACAGCATATTATCGTTAGAGTTCATTTTACATAATAATGAATGATTATCTTTAAATAAATTTACAATATAAATATAAAAGTATATGAAATTAAATTTTGTCGTAATAAAAACTTAAAAAGAAAGTATTTAAATGATTTATAATGGAACAAGAACAAAATATTAATTCTGAAAATCAAAATGACATTAAGCTCGTAGATATTCCTGTAAATGATGAAAATACAGCTTTGAATTTAATGGTAAATTTTTTGTGTTTGGCTCAAAAAAGAGGCGCTTTTACTTTTGATGAATCGGCAAAGATTTGGGATTGTATTAAGATATTCCAAAAATAGTATTTTAAATATTTTATATTTACTAATATTAATGAATATAAAATTATTTTTTAAAATAATCGGAGAGTTTTTTGATTTAATGTATACAGGAGGTCATTACGAATGTGACGAAAATTATTATGAAAAAAAAGACATAGAAAATGTTATTGAAAAATATAACGATAATATAATATAAAAATTATTAATATATTTAAATTCCACCTCTAAGACGGAGTACTAAATGAAGAGTACTTTCTTTTTGTACGTTATAGTCACTTAATGTTCTACCGTCTTCCAATTGCTTGCCAGTGAATATAAGACGTTGTTGGTCAGGTAGAATACCCTCTTTTTCTTGAATCTTTTGTTTTACATTTTCAATAGAATCACTTGGTTCAACCTCAATTGTAATTGTCTTACCAGTTAGAGTTTTTATAAAAATTTGCATTATTATAATACATAATGCTATGTTGTTTTTAAATCATTTTATTATTTAATTTAAAATTGAAAAATATATAAAACCAATAAAACCTAGTAAACACAATAAAACCTAGTAAAACTAATAAAACCTAGTAAAACCAATAAAACTTAGTAAAAGTAATAAATAAATATTAAAATAAGATTAAAATGAATTATGATAAATACAGATATAGAAGACTAAATTTAGATGATTTGGAAACAAACAAAAAATATAGATTTTATAAGAATGATAACACAAATTTCACAGCAATATTTGATAGTATATTTAGTGGAACTCTAATTGTTAGACATTATGAAACAGGTAAAATAAATGATAATTGCGCAATTAGAACAATGCCAAAAGAATGGATTATTTATGTAGAATCAGAAGAATACAAAATTAAGATTAATAATTTCTTAAATTAAAATTTTTATAAAATTTAAAACTATAAAAATTACAATGATAAAATATTTTTAATTGCTTATTATATAGATGAAATTAACAAGAAAAAATAACAATAAAAAAAATACTACAAAAAAACATTTGAAAATTAATTCAAATAGTAAGATTAGTACCTTTTTAAAAAAAAACAAAAAACTTATCAATAAATGTCCATATACTATGAATCTTTTAAAAAATGGTTCAAAAAGTTTAAATCCAGCAGGTATGCGTATATCTGAGCTCGGTTCTCAAATTCAAGAAAATTATGGACAATTATTTTTTTATGACTTAGTAGACAACGCTATGAGAGTTCCTCATTGGCATTCAGATGGAGATGAAATAGGCCTAGTCTTAAACGGTAAAATACGCGTTACAATTTGGAATGGTATTAAAAAAGAAAAACATGTTTTTACAGTTGAAGAAATGGGTTCTTGGTTTATTCCAAGAGGAACTCTTCATTGTTTAGAAAACTTTAGTGTAGAAAAAACACGTTTCTTAGTGTGCTATAATAATCCAAATGCTGCGGATAGAGATTTTATTGATGCCTGGGTATCTGTACCTAATGAAATTCTTAGTGTTTCAACTAATTTATCGAGAGAAGAAGTAGATATCATTAAAAACCAGCATTTGAGAAATCGTTTAAGTAAATATGAGCCTACAAGTCATTTAGCAAGTAAAGTAAAAATAAATAGCCCTTTTTCAGGTAATATGAATGCTTCAAAACCATTATACAAAACTGATTTAGGTGAGATTAGACGCATCAATATTAATAACGCACCGGAAATGAAAAATATGGCTTGGCAAAAAACTATTATTAAACCTGGTGCGTTACGTTTACCACATTGGTATACAAATGCTAATGTTTTATTATATGTTAATAGAGGTTCAGCGTTTGTATCACTTCTTGATTCCATTGGAGACGGAAGTCAAGAAAAAATGTATTACTTTATTGTTAAAGAAGGAAGTGTTATTGCTTTACCGACAGGTTTTTTTCACTGTCTTCTAAATATATCAGATGAAGATTTAGAATATTATGAAGCATTTATGTCAAATGATTTAAATGAGATAACTTTATTGGGAGGAATACAATCATTATCAAATGATGTTGCTTCTGGTTCGTTAGGTATTTCGGTTGAACAAGCATCAAAAATGAATAATTCAAAAGCACCAGAATATATTGTTAAATTTTAATATTTTTAGATTTATCTAGAGCGTGTATTTCTGTTGCGTATTCTTCTTCAGAAGGAATCCATATTTCTAAAAATATCTTTAAATATATTTTTAGAATTATTCGGTATTTTAAATGTAAAAAGATTTAAATCATAATAAGAGTTTAAATATTTAAGCCAATAAATTACATAATCTAATTTTATTTAATTCTTCATTAATAGTTTCATAGTTAAAAAGATAAGGTTGTAACCATTTACTTTTATGATGTAATTCATCTTTTAGAGTTATTTTTAAAATTGTCTTGACATCTTTATTTCCTATAAATTTTTTTTCTATCAATATTTTCTCAGGAATAACAAGAAATTGTTTTTTATTTTCACAATTTAACCAGTAAATATCATTATCACCTATGTCATATTGTTTTAATTTCTTTTTTCCATTTAATGTTCCATTATTTTTACATAGATGAAATATACACACATTATTATCACTAATTTTAGATACTTTTTCTTGAATTTTTAAATCATTGATTTTAAAATCAAAAACTGTTAATTCCATTTCATTATATGTAAAATTAACATAAGTTATTATATTTTCACGAAATTTTCTAAATTCTTTTTCTCTTTTTTGATAAGCATTAGATGGTGTATTTAAAATTTCAAACTCAAAATTAGTGGTGTTATTATATAAATTATTTAATTTATCAATGAACATATCTTCGTTAATTTTATAAATATCATATTTTGAATTATTGAAACCAATACTTATTTTTTGTTGATTTCCAATAATATTTTCGGGAATTAACCATATATTTTTGTTTTCAACACAAAATAATAAGATTAAACAATTTTTATATATATTATTTATGTGAAAACTATATGTTAAATGTCTTTTATTTGTTGTTTTTACCTGAATACCAACCCATTTATTTTCTTTAATGATTTTAGGTTTATAAATAATATCAACGTTACAACCATCAAATGCTTTAATTATATAAAATTCATTTTCTAAAATTTTTTGTAAATGCTTAATAAAATTAAATTCTTGCTCAACACAATATGTTTTTGTTATTACATTATTATTCATTTTTTCTTTTATATTTTTTCCAGTTTCTTTATTTTTACAACTAGGACATATAATTCCTGTATTTCTAGATTTAAATACATTATAAAATACTATATGTTCATGACCGCAAGACGCTATATATTTTAATTTATAATTTTGTTTTTTACTAATTTTAATTATTTCTATTAATTCGTTATTTGTAGTGAGAAGTTTGCAGTTTTTGCTATTAAAATCTTTAACAATATTTTCATATTTATTTGCCATTTTAATGTATACATATTGACTGTTATCTTTAAATTATGTTTAAGAATATTATAAAATAAGTATTTTAATTTTATAATATTTAATCGGTCTAACTAGGAATCGAACCTAGGTTGATAAGTTAACAGCTTATTTTACTACCATTGTAATATTAGACCATAATAATTAGTTGATATATTATAAATATATTTTCTTTTTATAAAAGACTTCGTTTATAGGTCCTACCGAGATTCGAACTCAGGTTTCCAGATTCAAAGTCTGGAGTGATAACCGCTACACTATAGGACCAATACACTAAGACCAAAACAATAAGACCAAAAAAAAACAAAATAAAGTATAATTTTAT
>Ga0214923_10006325_pt1 | contig 13361 bp, 13 predicted proteins | sample LL1510_MetaG_FD_177993 | JGI IMG/M metagenome (GOLD analysis project Ga0214923, IMG submission 177993) | Freshwater microbial communities from Lake Lanier, Atlanta, Georgia, United States - LL-1510 | ecosystem: Environmental > Aquatic > Freshwater > Lake | place: USA: Georgia | collected...
GGGCCAACCTTGTCACGTTTTGGTGGGAATGGCCGTATTTCGGAGGAAGCCTAAAGAAACAGGCCAGGCTGGCCGCGGTGGAACGCGGCCCTACAGATGCCATCAGTCCAACCACCCTGTAGGGCCCCGCTCCGTCAGGGCCAAAATCATCCGCACAATCCTCACAACCCCACCCCTCTGTAGGGCCCCGCTCCGTCGGGGCCAAAATCATCCGCACAATCCTCACAACCCACCCCTCTGTAGGGCCCCGCTCCGTCGGGGCCAAATCAAACGCGGCCACACCGGTTTGCGCCAGAATGGTTTTTCGATATTCTAAAACTCTTATGGGTAAGACCCTTTTCCATAAAGTTTGGGACCGGCACACCGTCGCAAAACTCCCCGACGGTTCGACCCAACTTTTCATTGGCACCCACCTCATTCATGAAGTGACCAGCCCCCAGGCTTTCGGCATGATTCGTGATCTGGGACTGAAAGTCGCCTTCCCCAACCGCACCTTTGCCACGGTGGACCATATCGTTCCCACCGATCACCGCATCGAGCCCTTCAAGGACTCCTTGGCTGACGCCATGATCAAGGAGCTCCGCAAGAACTGCGCGGAATTTGGGGTCACCTTCTTCGATATCCCCTCCGGAAAGCAGGGCATCGTCCATATTGTGGGACCGGAACAGGGAATCACCCAACCCGGTACCACCATTGCCTGCGGCGATTCCCACACCTCCACCCATGGTGCTTTTGGTGCGGTGGCTTTTGGCATCGGAACCAGTCAGGTTCGCGACGTCCTCGCCACCCAGACCATGGCTCTTTCTCCGCTCAAGGTCCGCAAGATCGAGGTTCGCGGCAAACTCGGCCCGGGCGTTTACGCGAAAGACATCATTCTTCACATCATACGCACCCTCGGAGTCAACGGAGGAACCGGGTTCGCCTACGAATACGCAGGTCCGACGATCGAGGGCCTCTCCATCGAAGAACGAATGACGATCTGTAACATGTCGATCGAGGGCGGCGCCCGGGTCGGTTACGTCAACCCCGACGAAAAAACCTTCGAATATCTCAAGGGCCGCCCTTACTGCCCCCGAGGCAAGGAGTGGGACGCCGCCGTGAAAGAATGGAGAAAAGTGGCTTCCGATCCGGATGCTGTCTACGACGATGTGAAGATCTTTGAAGCCTCTGAAATCCGCCCAACCGTCACCTGGGGAATCAACCCCGGACAAGGGATTTTCATCGATGAGGCCATCCCCTCCCCCGATCAACTTCCGGAAGCCGACCGCTCCTCCGCCAAGGAGGCTCTCGAATTCATGAAGTTTAAAGCCGGCGAAAAACTGTCCGGACAAAAAATTCAGGTCGCCTTTTTCGGCTCCTGCACCAATGCCCGCGTCTCCGACTTCGTGGAAGCCTCGAAATTCCTCAAAGGCCGCAAGGTTGCCCCAGGCATCCGTGCCATCGCCGTCCCTGGTTCCCAGGGGGTGAGCAAGATTTGCGCTGAATTGGGAATCGATAAGATCTTTCGTGAAGCCGGTTTCGAATGGCGCGAGGCGGGATGTTCCATGTGCCTCGGAATGAACCCCGACCAGCTGGTGGGAGATGAAATCTGCGCCTCTTCCTCCAATCGGAACTTCAAGGGCCGGCAAGGCAGCCCGACAGGGCGAACCCTCCTGATGAGTCCCGTCATGGTGGCCGCCGCCGCCGTCACCGGCGAAGTCAGCGACGCACGGAAAGTTTTCGCCAAGGCCTGACATGTCCCTCTCCCCCATTAAGAAAATCACCGGTCGCGCCGTCCCTATGGAGGGAGACGACATCGATACCGATCGGATCATTCCCGCTCGTTACATGCGTTGCGTGACCTTTGACGGGCTGGGGGAATTTCTTTTTCGCGACATCCGTCAGACTCCGGAAGGAAAGTCCACGAATCACCCCATCGATCAGGCCAAATTCAAGGGAGCCACCATCCTTGTCTCTGGCATGAATTTTGGTTGTGGCAGTTCCCGCGAGCACGCCCCCCAGGCGATCGTCCGGGCGGGCTTTCAGGCCGTCATTGCCGGCAACTACGCGGAGATCTTTTTCGGGAATAGCACCACCCTGGGACTGCCCTGTGTTTCGGCCCAAAAAGAGGATCTCCGGGCCCTCACCCAACTCATCTCCTCGGAACCCTCCACCCAGGTGGAAATCGATCTCGAAAAACTGAAAGTGACGGCGGGCAAACTTTCCTTCCCGGTCACCATGAAGGCCAGTGCCCAGCAAGGTCTCCTTTCCGGCCGATACGATGCCATTGCCGATCTACTCGCCAATCTACCCAAAGTTCAATCGATGGCTTCCACCATTCCCGGCCCTTCGGTTTCTGCCGCTTAGCTTTTATCCCTAAAAAAAACACGCCCCACCCGGGCGCTAGGAGAATTTCTTTCGACCCTGGAATGTTCCAGATTTGAGGCTCCCGCTTCCGCGTCCGCCTTCCAATCAAGGCATGACGTTTTCGGATTGAGGTTGGGCCTCGTTTTTTGATTTTATCGGACGAAAGAAATTGATCCGTCACACGCTCCAGGCAGGGCGTGATACCGAACCAACCGGTTCAAAGAACTCCCCGGAGCCTTGCTTGGCACCGGGTGGAGAGCGATTCGAGAATCTTCTTCTCCCAACCACTGACCTCCTGTTCCGTCAAGGTTCGCGCATGGGAACGGAAATGCAAGCGACAGCCTAGTGACAGGAACCCCTTCGGAACCTTCACCCCCGAAGCATCGCGGAAACGGTCAAACACCGTGAATCCCTCCATCTCAGCCGGAGCGGAGGATCGGATGGTCTTCTCGACCTCCCCGTACGAAACGGTTTCAGGCATCACCAGGGCTAGGTCCCTCTGCACCCCTGGAAAACTGCTGACCTCCCGATACGCCGCACTCTGGAACTTGCCTGGCACCAAAATGCCCTCGCTCACATGGACGGTCGCTTTGATGCCGATGGCCTTCTTTTCGGCGGCGGAAACTTCGCGCAAGACCATGGGCTCACGCAAACCGGGAAACCTTTCGCACAGTTCCTGCCAGACGCCCTTCAGGCTGAAAAGGTCCACCGCCACCTCCGTATCGTCCCAGTTCACAGGCCTTTCCCGACCCGCAACCAAAACCGCCAAATGCATTTCTTCTTGAGCCCCCCGGCCGGTCACCCGTCCGATTTCGAACAGCTTAAGATCAGTTTGCCCACGGGAAATATTTCGCCCGGCGGAGGCCAGCAATCCAGGGAGCAGGGATTCACGATACGCCGCCGCTTCGGGTCCCGCCGCCACGGTGAGAGGCACCTGTTTCCCCTCCTCCCTGCAAACGAGGCTGCCGGAGAGAGCTTCAAAATACCCGCGCTCCACAAGAAAGGAGCGGATGGCCCGTCGTTCCCGATCCTCCTGATCCTCTTTGGATTGGCCTTCCGCCAGGGAGTCCAGCACGGCCGGCACTGCCTCCAAATCCGCCAGACGGACCAGTTCCTCCAGCAAATCCGTCTCCTCACGGATATCCGCACGCCAGGAAGGAGGAACCCACCCGGTCTTTTCCTCGCGAAACCCCAGAGCCCTTAAACGGTCAGCCAGCAGCTTGGGATCGTTTTTTAATCCGAGGATTTTTTCAACCCGCTCCATGCGAAGAGGAACGGGGGCGTCGGGTGTGGAGGTTGGCGATCCCACGGAGAGCGCACCTTCCACCTTGTCCAGCGCCCCACAATCGGAAAGAAGCTGAATCACCCGGTGCTTGGCTTGATCCACGAGGGCCGGGTCAAGGCCACCACGACCAAAACGCCGCGAGGACTCCGTGGGCAAAGAAAAACGACGTCCGGTCTTGCGAACTCTCCCTGCGAGGAACGAGGCCGATTCCAGCAGAATGGTTCGGGTTGCTTTTTGTACCGAGGAATTCTTCCCGCCCACCACCCCGGCCAAAGCAACCGGTCCCTGCCCGTCGGCAATCACCAGATCCTCGGCGGTTAAAACATGGATCCCTCCGTCCAATCCGGCCAATTTCTCCCCGGGTTTTGCCCGGCGAACCGCGATGGTGTTCCCCTGCAACCGTTCCGCATCGAAGGCATGGACCGGTTGCCCCATCTCCAGCAGGACATAGTTTGTCACATCCACCAAAAGACCCAGACTTCGCATCCCACAAGCCGCCAGCCTCTTCTTCATCCATTCCGGCGAATCGATATCGGGACGAACCTTCAGTCCCGTTAACGTGTAGTAGGGGCAATCCTGAGAATTCTCCACCTGAACCTTCCACCCGCTCAAAGGAGTTGACGGGCTGCAGGGAACATCCGGGCGTGATTTCCGCACGAATCCCAATGCCCCAAGTTCGCGCGCCAATCCACCCACCGAGGCCAAATCCGGCCGATTGGACGTAATCTCCACCTCGATCACCGTTTCCCCGGGAAACAGCTGCTCCAAGGGAACGCCCGGCTTGGTCTCCGCCGGAAGAAGCAGGAGTCCCTCCGCATCCTCCGCCAACCCGAGTTCCTTGGCCGAACACAGCATACCTTCCGAGAACTCACCCCGGAGTTTGGCTGACTTAATGGTCATTCCGTCCGGAAAAACCGTTCCCGGTTTGGCCAATGGAACCATATCCCCGGCTTGATGATTTTTTGCCCCACAAACCACCTGACGTGGACCACTGCCATCATCCACCAGGCAAACCGTCAGGCGGTCGGCATTGGGATGTTGTTTTTTCTCGAGGATCTTGGCAGACACCACCCCCTTGACCTTGCTTCCGGTGGAGGTGATGGAAATCACCTCGGTTCCGCTCCTGGTGAGACGTTCGGCCAATTCTTCCGTGGTTCCTTTCCAATCACACCACTCTCCCAACCACTCCAAAGAAACTTTCAAGCGGACTCCGGTTTTTTTGCCGCGGAAATTTCCATCATGGCAATGCGGTCCCGCAGGCGGGCTGCTTCCTCATAATTCTCGCGGGCGACATGATGACGCAACTCCGCCTCCAACTCTTCCCGGGTTGCATTCTTTCGCACGGGTCTTTTCCCTCGATGAACCACATCCGTCTGGGACTCCACCAAAGCGGCCTGGAGGGGGCCGGAAAACTTTTCGTAGCAAACTCCGCAACCCAGACGCCCGGTCTTTTGCAGTGTTTCCAAAGAATACCCGCAGGCCGGACAGGTTCTTTCCGAGGGAACGACAACCTGCAGGGCCTCCTGAATGATCAGGTCAGCCGCCACGAATCCCGCGGGATGGATGGCCCCGGAACTGCGGGCACAGTCCTCACATAGATCGACTTTTTTCAGATCCCCACCCACCACGGTCGTCATGAAGACCGTGGCTGGCTTGCGGGCGCACTTCTGGCAGTCCACGGCGTTGGCTTCAGGCCGGGATGGGGGTCCCGGTGGTGGTGACCAGTTGGCGATAACTCTGGATCAATTCGGCGGTCTTTTTACCGGGCTTTCCGTTGCCCACCGGTCGACCGTCGACCTCAATGACCGGAATGATCTCGGCTCCCGTGCCGGTGAGGAACATCTCCTCACAGGTAAAAAGATCGTAGCGACGCACATCGTCTTCCCGGGTCTCCCAACCGGCCTTGCGGGCCAATTCCAACACCGTGGTGCGGGTGATCCCGTTCAGCGCCCCGGACGAGAGTTTAGGGGTAACCAGGGCCCCGTGCCGGAGGAAGAAAATGTTGTCGCCGGAGCACTCGGAGACCAACCCCTGGGGGTTCAGCAGGATCACCTCCTGGGCTCCCGCCTGCTGGCCCTCGATTTTGGCCAGAATGTTGTTCAGGTAGTTCAGGGACTTGATTCCCGGGTCCAATGCCGCGGGGGAATTCCTCCACGTGGCTCCGGTGACTACTTTCAGTCCTTCCCGGTAATATTTCTCGGGATAAAGCTCCAGTTCGCTGGCGATGATAATGATCGTCGGGGTTTTGCAACGGTCGGGCGAAAGCCCCAGATACCCCTTCCCCCGGGTGATGACCAGACGGAGATACCCCGATTTGATTTTGTTCCTCTTACAAGTTTCCAGCACGGCGGCACGGATTTCGTCCCGACTCCAGGGCATCTTGAGGAGAATGGCCTTGGCTGAATCCTCCAGACGCTCCAGATGTTCCTCCAGCTTGAAGATGCGCCCCTCGTAGGCCCGGATGCCCTCAAAGACCCCGTCCCCATAGAGAAGTCCGTGGTCGAAGACCGAAATCTTCGCCTCCTCCTCCGGATAAAACTTCCCGTCGATATATATGATCATCTGTCCTCTTCTCCCGCCAACTTGCCGTCCACCAACCGAAGGGGGGTTCCCACCTTGGCGGCGATGGATTCGTCATGCGTGACGAGCAAGAGTGATTTTTGCCTTTCCCGCACCATTCGAACAAGCAAATCAAGCACTCCCGCCGCTGAAGTTCCGTCCAGATTGCCCGTCGGCTCATCCGCCAAAATCAGGTCAGGCTCCAAAACCAAGGCTCGGGCCACCGCGACCCGCTGTTGCTCCCCGCCGGACAGTTCCCCGGGGAGGTGGTCCCGGCGCAGGGTCATTCCGACCTGATCGAGTAAATCCTCCCATCGCTCCCCCACCTGAACGCCGGCCAACATCGCCGGCAAGCGCACATTCTCCTCCACCGTCAGTTCCGGAATCAGGTGATAGGACTGGAAGACAAAACCGACCGCCGTCCTGCGCCATAAGGCCCACTGGGATCGGCTCCATCCTCCCATGCTCTGCCCCTTCCACAAAATCTCCCCACCATTCCCCGGCTCCAATCCCCCAAGGATATGTAGCAACGTGGATTTTCCGGCACCCGAGGGACCGCAAATCGGCCGACATTCACCCGCTTTGAGTTGAAAATTGATTCCGTGCAAAATTTCCAACGGAGCCCTTCCCTCCAGGCGGTAACCCTTTCGCAGATCCCTGACTTCCAGAAGCGATTCGCTCATGATCTCCTCAAATTGGCGGAAGGCTCCGCGTGGGAAGCCACCCAGGCGGGAACCAAAGCTGCGAGCACGCTCAGACTGAGCCCGGCCAAGGCCACGCCCAGAAAAACGCCGACTTCATAGCGGGCGGGCAGGCTGGCGAAATGGTAGATTTCTGCCGGGAAAAGATCCTGGCCGCTGAGTTTTCCAATCAGATGACTCAGGCCGTTTCGGTTGGCCAGCACGACCCACGCCCCCACCACGCCCGCCAGCGAACCCAGCACACCGACCACCACCCCGTACATCGTGAAGATTGTCGCAATTTGGCCTGGAGTGGCTCCCAAGGCCGCCAAGGTTCCGATGGCCTTGGATCTTTGCACCGTGACCGTGATCAGGGTTCCGCTCAACCCCAACGCCGCGACCACCATGACAAAGAACAAAAGAAAACTCATCACCCGTCTTTCGACCGCCACGGCCGCAAAGAGTCGCTGGTTGTGGTCCATCCAAGTCAAAACTCGGATTTCCGAACCGAGCTTGGCCTTGAGCCTCTCTGCCACCTGGGCCGCCTGATCCGGTTGCTTTAACTTGATGGCGATCCCATGCACCGAACCGGGAACCGCATACAACTCCTGCGCCGTGAAAAGGTCCGTGATAAGATATTCCGAATCATAATCAAACATGCCGGTGGTGAAAATGCCGGCCACCCGGAACGTTCTTGGTAAGGGGACCTTCTTGGGGAGAGTCGCTCCCGGAGTTTTCGCTCCCAACATCTCCTTGAACTGCTGCGGGGCCAAAAGATTCACCTCCGTGCCCAACTCCACCCGGTTGGCTTTCGCCCACTCGGAACCCACCACCAGGGTATCCGGACCCGGAGACCAGGTTCCTTCGACCACACATTCCGGAAGCGGAATCACCGCAGGCGCGGAATCAGAATCCCATCCTTTGATTCTTGGAGTGGAGATCCGACTTCGCGTCTCTGCCAGCACCGGTCCCAAAACCGAAGGAGTCGCGCCCAGCACCTCCGGTTCCTGCCGGATCTGCTCAAGAATGAAGGTGGGATCGCGTAAAGGCGCGTTCCCGGCCACGGTCAAATGCGCCTGGAATCCGATCACCTTGCGGGTCAACTCATCCTCAAACCCACGCATGACCGACTGCACCACGATCAGGACCAATACCCCGGCCACCACTCCCAACCAGCTCAGAATCGTGATGATCGACACAAAACTTCTTCTGGGGCGAAGAAATTTAAGGGCGAGAAACAGCTCGGGCCAGCGTCGCATGGCTCTAACGTGCATTCAGACGGCAAGACACTCAAGCCTTCATGCGGGTTGCCCGAAGGGCGGAGGTTCGTTATTCTATCCCCTTTATGGCCAACGGCCGTCATCTGCAAAAAGCCCGTCGGGTTCTCGATATCGAGATTGCCGCCCTGCGTCGCGTGCGCCGCCGCTTGGGGACTTCGTTTTTGAAAGCCGTGGCCCTGATGCAGCAGCGACTCGAGACCGGCGGGAAGATCATTGTCACCGGCATTGGAAAATCAGGACATATCGGCCACAAGATTGCCGCCACCCTGGCCAGCACCGGCACCACCTCTGTCACCTTGGATCCGGTGGATGCGGCTCATGGGGATCTTGGTGTCGTGAATAAAAAAGACCTCATTCTCGTCCTCAGTTACAGCGGTAGCACCGATGAACTGCTTCGCGTCGTCCCTTTGCTCAAACGGTTGGGCACGCCACTCGTCGTCATGACCGGCAACTCCCGTTCCCACCTCGCCCGGCAGTCGGACGTGATTCTGGATGTCTCGGTGGATCAGGAAGCCTGCCCGCTGAATCTTGCCCCCACGTCCAGCACCACCGCCATGCTGGCCATGGGGGATGCCTTGGCCATGGTGCTCCTTGAGAGCCGGGGTTTCCGTCGAGAGGATTTCGCCCGACTCCATCCGGCCGGGGCCATTGGGCGGGATCTTCTGATGAAAGTCCGCGAGATCATGCGTCCGCGGTCCTCCGTGCCGCTGGTGACCCTCAAAACCACGGTGGCGAAAGCCCTGGCTGAGATCACGGCCAAACGCTGCGGCGCGGCCATCGTTCTGGATGCCAAAGGAAAGGTCGCGGGGATCTACACCCATGGGGATTTCGCCCGTGGTTTCCAAAAGGATCCCGCCATCGGAGCCCGGCCCCTCCAATCCGTGATGACGAAAAACCCCGTCACAATCCCCGTTGACAGTTTGGCGGCCAAAGCTTTGCATCTCTTTGAGACACATCGCATCGAGGACTTGGTGGTCGTGGATGCGTCCCATCGCCCCGTCGGGTTGGTGGATTCTCAGGATCTGACCCGCTTCAGATTGCTCTAAGCGGACAACAAGAAAGTGAGTACCCCATGGCAGTAATCGCAAATGACTTGAAACGTGGCATGGCCGTCAAAAAAGACGGTGACATTTTTATCGTCTTGGGAACGGTGCATCGCACCCCCGGGAATAAACGGGCCTTCGTTCAGGCCACCTTCCGCTCCCTTCGCTCAGGCCTCTCCTCCGACCACCGTCTGGCTTCGGACGAACGCCTGGAATCGGTCAACGTGTCCCGGGACAAATGGGAATTCAGTTACAGCGACAACACCGGTTACACCTTCATGAATCCGGAAAATTATGAAAACATGACCCTCACCCCGGAACTGGTCGAGGACGTGAAGGATTTCCTCTCCGAAAACATGGTTTGCGAAATTCTTTTCATCGAGGGGAAGGCTGTTTCGGTGGAACCGCCCGCCAGTGTGACCCTTAAGGTGGTGGAATCGCCCGAAGGAGTCCGAGGCGACTCAGCCAATAACGTCCAGAAGACAGCCAAACTGGAAACCGGCCTTCAACTGCAGGTTCCTCTCTTCATCAAGGAGGGGGAACTGATCAAGGTGGATACCCGCGAGCGGAAGTACATGGGCCGCGCTTAGTCTTTGAGTCGTTTAGTCCTTAGGCATGAAGCGAGCTAAAAGGCTTAGGGATTCCCTCCCTAACTAAAAAACTAAAAAGCTAATCCCCTTTCCGCTTCAGCCCCCAAACGTTAGGTTTTTTACCCGGGCCGCACCACAGGCGTTGAGGACATCGATTACCCTTTGGTAAGGGGCCTTGTCGTTTGGTCGAATGATGACCGACTGTTCGGCAAAGGCCTCGATCAGCGCCTGGAGACGGGCCCGGAGTTTTGGCATGTCGGCATCATTCCGGTTATCCACCGGACTATCATTAAAGGTGACCACCCCATCGGGCCCGACCCGGATCGTGACCGGGGTCTTCGCCGTGCTGGAGGCTTGAGAGGCCCCCGGAACATTCACCCCCAATTCAGCCTCCTTGACCTGCTTGCCGGCCATCACCATGAAAAACATCAGCAACACAAACATCACGTCCAGCATGGGGGCAATCTGCAGCCCAAACTCCCCTTCTCCACCGCCGCCTCCGCCTGCCATACCTTACCCTTTGCCTCCCTTGGTGGTGGCAAAGACCACGTTGGCCACGCCGGCCGCCGCGGCCGCCTTCAGCACCACTTTGGTCTTGTCCCAGCCCAGATCCTTATCCGCCCTGACCAGAACACGATAACTGGCGTTCGGATCCAGTTTTTTGACGTTCGAGTAGTCGTTTTTTATCATGAGGGCGAGGGCGTTTTCATCCAACCCCTCCCGTCCCCCCGCCTCCAACCCACCCATTTTATTGATGTTGATTGTGAACTGCCCCTGCCCTTTTTCCCGGTCCTTGGCCTCCTGGGCATCCGGCAGGGTGAGATCAGCCATTTGGCTTTTGATTTCCGTGGTGGTGGTGGCGGTGAAAAACATCAGGAGCACCAGCAGCACGTCGACCATGGGAGCGACCTGGAATTCAGGCTCCTCCTCACCGCCGGAGGCATGCACGCTGAATTTTTTCCCATGTGAAGCCATGGTGCCTCGAAAAGATTAAGCGGCCGCAGGGGCGGACGCGTTCCCCAGATAGTCGGCCAGCCGGTACCCGGTCAGCTGCTCAAAGGGAATATCCTCAAATAACAGGTTAATCTCGCTGTCCACGGCCACGGAAACCGTCTGAATGCGATTGCGAAAGACGTAGTAGAGAACGAAAGCCGGGATAGCGACAAAGAGACCCGTTCCCGTGGCCACTAAGACCTCCGAAATATTGCCGGCGAGTTTGCTGGGGTCGGCTGCCCCGGAAGAGCCCAAGGTCTCGAAGGCCTTGATCATGCCCAACACGGTTCCGGTCAGACCCACCATGGGACTCACCACCCCGATGACCGACAGGTACTGGATGTTGGACTTGATTCCGTTCAACTCCTTGGCGGTGACTTCTCCCATCACCTTTTCGGCGGCATCCCGACCCCTGCCCAACCGCTCCAAACCGGCCTGCACGATGCGGGACAAATAACAGGGGTTGGACACGCAGACCTGATAGGCGGTGGGGTAATTCCCGGAGACAATGGCGTCCTTGAGTTGAGCCAAAACCGCGGGGGGGGCCAATCGTGCCTGCCGGATCTTGATGATCGCCTCAATGGTAAATGCCATGATCATGACGGAGGCAATGATGAGGATGTACATGACCGCCCCGCCCTCGTGAATGATATCCAAAACCGTTTTTTTCTTGGCCGCTCCCTCCCCCTCCGCGGCCAGGAGGACCGGGGCGAAAAGCAAAACCGATAGGAACAGGGAGAAATATTTGGAAGGCTTGGGCAATTTCATAGTCGTGAAGTTAAAGACAAAAATCAATCGGTGACGAGGTCTTTATTCGCCTGCCGTAGCGCTTCGGCTCTTTTTTCTGCCCGCTTCCCCAAGGACGTTGGGTCAGGGTACAAAACGCAAACCCTTAAAAAATCCTCCAAGGCCTTTTTGGCATCTCCTTTTTTTTCATAGGCCCCACCCCGGGCAAAATAGTACTCCGCCAATGCCTCCCGATCCTCGCGCAAGGGCCGCAAACCCTCCTTCAGTTGCCCCTCCATCCCCTTGAGTTTCTCCAACAGACCGTCGACATCCCGCCCCGCCGTGGCCTCGGCCAACCCCACCTCCGCCCGAATGGCCGCCGGTCCACTCGGATAGGATTTTTTCATCTTTCCGTACAAGACCTCGGCATCCGCCACTTTTCCTTGGGACAAATAGGCCTGCCCTAATCCCCCCACACACTCCAGCACCCAAGGGGTGTTGATTCCGACAAATTCATTCGCCGGACCTTTCCAGGCCGCAATCACATCTTCCATCTTGCCCTCTGCCAGGGCTTTTCGTCCCTCCACCACTCCCGGGCGCTCCTTCATTTTGACTTCCGCCAAATCGGCTTGGCCGTAACCGAGGGTTCCCTTATCGAACTTAAAGGTGAGCGTGGCGCTTGCATCGTCATACTTCACCACCGTTCCATTCAGAAGCTCGCCGCTTTTGAGTCGAATTTGATCTTGCCCAAACAGCCCCGTTCCCGCCACCGTGATAAAAACCCAACCCAAAGTAATGCCTCTCAACATTCTTTGATTTTGCTCTTCCCACCCACCCCCCCCACAAGCCAAAAAACTCCATGATCACATTCCTCCACGACAAATTAAAAAGCCTTCTTCTTGTCCTTCTGGCGGTCGTGGGCATCTCTTTCATCTTTTTCGGAAACTGGACTCCTCACGGGGGAGATCCCGCATCCGCCAAAGTGGGCCAGATCGCCGGCCAAAAACTGACCCTGAATGATTTTATTGCCGCGCAGCGCCTCACCCTCCTCGACATCACCCTTCAGACGGGTCGCGTTCCCTCCGCCGAACAGGGTGCCTTTATCAATCTCCAAACCTGGCTCCGCTTGCTCCAGCTTCAAGCCGCCAAAGCCGCCCGGCTCGACACCCAACCCGAGCAGCTCGTCGAAGCTATCAAGGAAAACCCCTTGTTCCGCAAGGACGGCAAGTATGATCCCGAGCTCTTCCAGAGATTCTCCGCCAACTTCCTCTCCCCCCAGGGTTTCAGCGGAGATCGTTTCAATCAGGCCGTTTCTGATCAGGTTCGCATCCGTCGGCTTCTCGACACCCTGGCTTCCACCGCGATGCTTCTGCCCAACGAGGCGGAGAACCGTTTGCAACACCTTTTCGGACCGGTCGAAGCCCAGGTGGTGCGTTGGGATCTCTCCAAAATCACCCCACCGGAGCCGACCCAGGCCGATCTGGAATCCTTCTTTAAGGTCAACGAAGCCGAATTTGCCATCGCCCCCCGTCGGACGGTTGAGGTGGTGGAAATCGTCGCCTCCGGAAACAGCGAAGAGGCCAAAAAACAGGCTGGAGAAACCGCTTTTGCCTTCACCTCCCAATTCTTCAACCTGCCCGAGGGGAAAAGCCGTCCGGACTTCGCCACCGCCGCCGCGGCCGCCAAACTGGCCGTTCGCACCCATGGCCCCTTCACCCCCAGGGACAACCCCTTCCCCGGGGAGACCGACCCACGCTTGGTCAGCGCCGCCTTCTCCTTGACCGCCAACGATCCTGTCAGCGATTTCCTCCCTTCCAAAAATGGATACCTGATTCTCCACCTGCGCGAGGACCAACCCG
>Ga0214923_10006328_pt1 | contig 13356 bp, 18 predicted proteins | sample LL1510_MetaG_FD_177993 | JGI IMG/M metagenome (GOLD analysis project Ga0214923, IMG submission 177993) | Freshwater microbial communities from Lake Lanier, Atlanta, Georgia, United States - LL-1510 | ecosystem: Environmental > Aquatic > Freshwater > Lake | place: USA: Georgia | collected...
TAATTTAAAAGATATTTTTAACAACATCACCAATTGGATCAAGATATTCAATAACCACTTTTTGAATGTTAAAAATATCTTTTAAATTATATGACCATTGAACTGATTCAAAAAATTCTGTTGTAAAAATAATTTCATCACCTTCGTTGAAAATTTTATATTTTCTGAACAAATATGGTGATATGTCCATACCTTCAAATTTTATCACCCACCTGTTTGATTTAAGGGGTTCAATGAATTGGGGAAATTTTTCAAGTGTATTCATTTTTTATTTTGGTTTTTCAAAACATAATAATCATTCGCATATTCGCTATTCTCAATTATATTTTCGTTTATTAATTTTTGTAACATTTTTCTTGTTTCCTCCATATCTTTTTTGAAGATATGTGATGAAATAAATGAAATATGAACCGGTTGTCTTAATTTCGCTAATAGTTTATTATTCATTTTATTAAGTGTTGGTAAGATTTGTTTAACATAACTAAATTATAAATTTCCAAAGAGGTATCATCTGTGAATATAATCGCATCTGACTTATTAAAGAATTCTTTAAGATTTTGTCCATCTTTAACTAATCTTTCAATAATTTGAATTGATATATACTTTTTATGAAACCCCATCTACTAACATTTTTACAGGTTTTACACTTTGAGCAATATAACTCATAACTTTTCTCTTAAAAAGAGGAACCAGTGTTTCGTCCATTGGAAATTCATCATTACACACGATTTCAAAAATTGGATATTTATCTTCTTTTTTTGATTTATAAGTTTCAGAAAACTTAATCAATAATTCTGATATTGTCAAACCATTTTTTTCTTCTTGACAAATAATTTCAATCTTGGTTCGGTATTGGTTCGGAACTTTATTAACTTTTCTTTTATTATATCTCCAAATGTATATTTTACCATCTTTTTCAAAATAAAAAAAACCTGAACTACTTTCTAAATTCTTTTTATTTTTCTTCACATTAATATAAATCTTTTCATTAACAACCATCCATAATGATTTCACAATGTTGAAGTAATCCAATAATTTGGGTTGACTATATTTTATTATTCTTTGATATTCTTCAAATTCATCATCTCTCAATTTTGGAATATCTTTTACTTTAAGATCAACCATTAACAATTCATCATCAAATGATGTAAATTTTTTTTCAGTATATAAAATTTGATTGCGATTAATTAAAGTCTGAACATTACCCAAATGTAATGATAACTCAATAAACATTGGATAAATCTTAAATTCTTCCAAATCCTTATTTAGTTTCTGAAAATAATTCAGAAGTATGTATTTTTTTTGCTCCGCATCAATTGTTCCTTGAAATACCCAATCGGTATCCATTAAGAATTTAACTTTGTCTTTTTTGTCCATATCAATCTTTCAAATAATAAGATTTCATACGGAAAAGGGAACTACAAGTATTAATTAACCCTCATTATGTAGTATGTTTCTCCATTGAAATCTATGGTGTCATAATCTCCATCATAACTACTCATAATCCCATATCCATCCGAATCTGCCAATCCTTGAGCCAAAGCGTCCTTATCAACATATTCACTAACTTCCAACCCAAACTCCCTTAAAAAACCAATAGGATCCCTCATTCTATCATCAACCAATTCTTGAACTTTTTCATCAATCATTTCTTCTGTTGGTTCAGTATCAACCTCAATACCATCTAACTCGTCTTGAGCTTTTTCAATATTCTCTTCAACCTCTTCTATCTTTTCCTGTAATTCATTATATTCATCACTATCATTTTCTAATTCATTTTGTTCGTCTTCCAATTCACTTTTCATATCTTCCATTTCCGAAATGTAGGTTTCTAATTGTTCCTTTCTTTCTTCCTGTTCTTGAGTTAATTCAAAATCATCATCAGAAAAATAAATATCTGGGTTGTCTTGGACATCATTTTCATAAAAATCCTCAATATAATATCTAATCTCATCCTCATCTAAATAATCCTCAATAAATCCCCTCCTAAAACCCTCAACTCCAACATCATCAATATAACTTTTAGCATATTCCAATACCGCATCATCCATTTCAGACTCGGTTCCAACCGTATATTCTCTGTTAGGTAAACTCAAAATTTCAAAAGAATCTAACCCATAGTGTGTATATTTTAATTTTACTAATTCATATACATCAACATAATCAGTAGTAATCTCATCAATTCTGTCTTCAATTTCACTTATCTCATCATACAACGAACTAACTTCATTAGGTTCAAGTTCATCAGAATCATATATTTCTTTTAATTCATCAAGTTTTTCTCGGAGTGTTTTTAACTCTTCTTTTTCCTCGTCAGTTGCGGTTTGCAATTCACCATCATTTACCAAAAATTCAAATAAAGCATTCGCTTTCAAACCTTCTTCATCAGTATTTTCAGGATCCCACTCATTTTCTCTTCTTCTTTCATCAGCATCACTTCTTTTTTGTCTTAACTCAGCAGCCAATTTTAATTTTTCCCTTTTAGAATTATAATCTCTAATATACCCGGTAACTTGAACGCCTGATATATCACCAATATTTGTATTTGATATATCTAGATACCCATCAATTTTTCCAATACCTTTTAAAGTTTCAATTGGTAAACCAGAAAGATTTAAACCACCTGTTATATTGAATTTTTTTCCTCCAAATTTTTTTGTTTTACTTAAAATTTCAGGATTATAACTAACAACAGGTAACAAATTTAAAAAATCTTCAGGTGAGATTTTATAATATTCACTATCAACTTGTTCAACAATTCTCTTTATTACACGAGCTAAATTACTCTCGTTAATCCTCAATATTTTTCCCATAAAAATAAATATTAGCAAATTTACTATTTTATTTACAAAAACAAAAAAGGATTGATATTTATATTAAAATAAACAACACTAAAAAAACACTACTATGAGTTGCGGATGCAAAAACAAAGGTAATCAGGCTCAACCACAGCAAACACCTGTTCCGAATCAACAGGCTAAACCGGCGCAAGCTCAAAGACCGGCTAATCCAACTATTCAGGAATCAATCAAGAAAGTTGTGGAAAAATATTATAAAAAATAATTTGAGTTTGAATTTTTATTTATCAAGGGGAAAGTAATTTCCCCTTTTTCTATTTATACTATCATTTTTTTTCACTATCAATTAAAAAAAAACTAATAATGGTAGTATCATACATTCATCCGATAGCGGATATTTCAGTAATAAATCTTTTTGCTGATTATATCGTATCAAAACTAAAAAAATCACATTCACTTATTAAAATTACAAATCACAGAAACTTTGTAGTTATTGATGGTGAAACAACTTCAAAAGAAGTATTAAATCTAAACGAATTGAAAAATGACTTTTTTGATAAAAGGTATACAGATAAAATACATCTTAAATCTAACTTTAATATAATTGATATCATCAAATATAATAAAGCACCTTTCTCGGCAAATCTTCATCATTTTACTTATTATAATTCAAAAAGACCCATTTACCATTCGGAGATAATTAAATATAAAGAAAATCCAGTGTCAAATTTTGGGTATTACTCAAAATTATCATATAACAACAAATTAATATTTGAAATATTAGAAAGAGATATTAGTTCAAACGATTACTTTCAATTTGTTGATTGCTTATCATATTCTTCTTCATTTCCTTTTGGATATAGTAAAAATTTAGGAAGAACTGCTTTTTATTATGGTGAATACATCTGTAATCACTTATTTAACTACTTAAATGTTGATGAGATACATTTGAAGATAAACCTTAATAAAAATTCGGAAGAGGATGATTTTGACATTCAGATTTTTTCAGATTCAATATATGATAGTGAAAAAATCCAATCTTTGGTTTTGGATGTATTTGATTTCAATCTTCCAAAATTTGAAAACGAATATCTTAAAGACTATGATTATACTTTGGATATTACCGATCCTATTGGAGATAAACCCTGGTTGGTTAAAGACAAAATAAAAGATATACTAATTTTCTAAAATGAAAAACCCCCAAAATGATGGGGGTTTTTTTATTTTTTGAAATGTTCTTTTATAATCTCAACACCTTCATCAATTTCATTATAATCTCTTTCAGGTGCAAATAAATGTGATTTTGGTTTGTCTTTATCGGTTTCAATAATCATAAAAGAGGGGACATATTCATTTTCAGTAACTTCAACAAAAATGTCATACTCATCTTTATGTTCATCAATATCCCTCTCAAAGAAAGTTATACCTTCACTGACTAATTTTTCTTTCATCATATCACAATAGGGACAACCCTTCATTGTGAAAACAATTAATATCTTATCCATTTAATAAATTTTTTGCCAGTTCTTTTAGTTGACTTTCAGTTTGTATTCCTGACTTTGTATAATTTTCAACACCATTTGAGAATGTTTTAATTGTTGGAACCGCTCTAATTCCAAGTTCAACCGCATAGTCTTGGTGTTTTTGGACATCAAATGTATACATCTCAACACCATAATTTTCGTTCATAAGTTCTTGTGACACTTTTTCAAATGTGGGTTTCATCATTCTGCAGGGACCACAAAACTCGGCCCAGAAGTCCACAATTACTTTATCACCATTTTTAATTTTTTGTTTTAGTTGTTCAGCTGTTATTTCCATTTTCTTTTAATATTTTTTTTAATCTTGTTAATGTTAATTTGGCAACATCCATTCTATTTTCTGTTGTTAAGATAAATATATGTTTATTATTTTTAATATAAACCATAATACCTGTTGAATCGTAATCCAATAATTTATCAATATAGCCTGAACCATCATTAGTATGAGTTTCTTTTCTCCACAATGTTACAGATTTTGAAAAGTATGAATTGATTTTGTCTTCGCCATTCAGACAAAAGTAATCTAAAATACTAGGATAAACTTCGTATCTTTTCTTAAATGATTTTATACAATTTTTTGGTATCTTTTCCATATTAAAATTCAAGTATTTCCTCTCCTATATTCATTTCAATCGCCACAGGTGTCTCAATCCAACCCGACCATTTGAGAAAATTTTTATCTTCCCAAATAAGTCTTTCCAATTTTTCCAAATTTTCACCATAAATATCCGAATACTTAACCCCTGATAAATATTCATTATATCCTATTTTGAATACACAGGTAAACAATTTGAATACCCCATCTTCAACTAATGTTCTAAATCTTGATTCTAAAATTTGAACAGGATTTTCCCATTCAGGTGTTAATGAGTTGTTAAATCTACCTAAAGTCTGTGAACGAATTAATTTAACGTTACCTAATATTCTATCAACTGAAAATTCAATTGTCGCCCTCTCTTTTGAATTATTATTACCTTTTCTTAATGAGATTATTATTGATGATGGTCTATCAACATACCCTTTAACACAATTTGATTGAATAAAGGACTCTAAATTATACTCATTTGAGGTTTCCAATAAAACAGGATAATATTCATTCAATATAGGTTCTTGTATTTTTTGTTTGAACTCACTATCATACTTCCTTGAATATTCTCCTTTGGTGTAAAAAGCAACTCTTTCAGTGTATTGTAAATGCTCATCCTTAAACTGATCATATGTTTTTGATTTCCACTTAACTTCCTCAAATTTTTTTATCTGTCCATACATTGTAATATGATCCATAAAAGTTGACGAATTAATTGACGAATTTAATACAAGTTGAAGTATTTGAAAAATATTGTTTTTTTCCGCCTTTGAAAAATTACATCTATTATCATATCTACCATAAAATTTATCGTTTTTGATAACCTCAGTTAAAAACTCATCGGATTTACCATTCATATAATCAAACCCAAAAAAACTAATACACCAATTGTAAAGTTCCAATGTGCCGATTTTATCTGTGGTGTGTAATATTTTTCTTATCTTATCACCACGAAGTTGTTTAATATCCATAAAACTATCAATGAGTTTCATATCATTCTTTCTCAAAACTTTCATTGTAATTGTTGGAAAAGTCCCAATAAATAAATTCCAATTATTCGGAGTTTTTATACCGTTACCATCACAATATAACTTATACAATCTCTCACTTGGTTTGAAGTTGTTATACTTCTCTGATTGGGGAATATTTTTGAAAAAAGTGGTTATAACATTTTCAATTATTTCAGGTTTATGGAAATTCAAGTTCACATTTTTTTTGGAATTTGTGTTAATTTGATTGTTAATCATATTAACAACTCTATTAATTGGATCAGAATAGAACTCGTTTTTCCTTACGCCTTTTGCAAATTTTCGTTTTTTATGATAGTTCTTAATAAACCCAGTATATAAAGAATTTGTTTTGGTATTGAAACTTATATAATTAACCATAGTTTCTACCTTGAAGAACTTTCTACCTACATTTCTAATTCTATTATAGGTGAATAATTTAATTGCAATCTTATCGTCTTTTTTTGTTACACATATTGTAAACCTACGATGAGTAATTGTGGCTAAAGGGTTTGCATAATTTTCAACATAAGCATCTTCTCCGTGAATATCAAAATCTTTTTCAATCCAAGTTTCCCTTGGTTTGCGTTTAACCTCTTTAACCTCTTCGGTAAGTGGATAATCATTTACTAAATCACCTTCTTCTTCACTAATTTTTACATTTACAGGCTCAACCGGAGTTAACGGACAATAATCCAAATACTCCCAAACACGATAATCGTTATAAACAAATTTATATAAATCCTCCATATTTGAAATATAGTAAAAAAATGGGGGAATTTCACCCCCATTTGATTAAAAAATTAACACATTTCTTCCGCCAACTCCCAAAGTTTTGTGTTCATTTTGTTAACTGCCATAATATTTTTAAGCCCTTTTAGAGATGTCTTTCTACCTCTGTCGGTTCTGTATTCAACACCACCTTTTACAAATTTTTCTTGAACGACATTGAATACTTTCCACAAACTATTTCCCTGATCCTCAACTCGGTTCGGTTGTAAGATATCCTCCATTTTTATATTTGAGGGCGTTGATCCCATTACCCATTTCGCCATAGTGGCTTTTTGAGCGAATTCAATTTTCTCACGATCAGTTAACTCACGATTCATCATTTTATCAACAGAATTTTGAATTATCGGAAGTCTTGATGCGAAACTCTCGGTTAGTTTTTTAACATCATCATATTCAAAACTTTTATGACGGACATTAAACGATTCGGCAATTGAGGTGGGAACCGTTAAACCGTTACTACAACAAACTCTGTGTAATCCGGCGCTTACCGAAAATGTCGCTAATCCATTGTGAGAGTTACGAATTATCGCTTCAACCAAAGTATCACCAACTTTTGGTAATTCTGAATTTCTGAAACGCAATTCGTGCACATTGTGAATACCACCACCAACTTGTTTAACCGATGAGAGGTTCCAACCTTGATTTTGGAAATTTTCCATAATTTCAAAAGTGGGGACGAAGATATACTTCTCGGACATTTTTGGTGAGGCTTGTGTTGTGAAGATTGCCGGAGCTAACGATTGGATTTCTTGTGTTGTCATCATATCTATTTTTATTTTGTGAATACAAAGGTATATCAAGTTTTTTAATCTGCCAAATTAATTCATAGAAATTAATCCATAATTTGTCATTTGGAATATTCCGTGAACATTTTTCACAATATTATCTTTCTTTTTCAGATTTAATAGATTGGCAACCAATTCAATAAGTTGTTTTTGGGTTAAAGACACCTCATCCCCTATTTCAAGATTTTTATAGGATTGTTCCTCAACTCTTGAATAGAACTCATTTTCATCAGTATCTCCAATAAGTTCCCGTAAACTTTCAGGGTTCTTTTGAAAGAATGTTTTTAACTGAGTAAGGTAGATATCAACATCAACATTTTTCATACCTCAAAGGTAAGATTAATTATGGACATAGTAAAATCCTGAACCTTCATCAGTCAATCTTTCTTTTAATGATTCAGGGATTTTTGCATTCGGCGAACCTTTTAAGTTAAGAAAAGCAAGGTTAGGTAGGTTTGAAATACTTTCCGGTATTGACTTTAAGTTCTTATTATCCGGTAATGAAATGAAGTTAAGATTTTTAATACTACCCACAGATTCTGGTAATGTCTTAACAATATTTTGTAATAACAATACGTCAAGACTTTGGAATCTTGAGATGGTTTCTGGTACATCTAACGCAATCTCATCTTTTGACTTATTATTAATTAACAAATGTTTAATATCAACTGGTAAAGTGGCAAATAATTCGTCAAACCCAAACAATGCAATAAAAGTTCCTGATAAATCTGCAGGATAATTAATTTCAACTTTGTCACCACCTTTTTGAACCAATCCTTTTGCTAATTCAGGTTTAAGGGTATCTTTAAGTTCTGCCATTTTTCCATTCAACAACTCAACTAATTTAACTGGTTTATCATGTCTATCCATAAACTGGTTAGATGGGAAGTGGAATTGATATCTTTCTTGTGGAAGTCCGGTTTTTTTTCCAACTTTACCACCATCATTATTAGCCAATACAACATACAAAGGACCATCCTTAATATATGTTTTGAAATGGTCTGAATTATGTGGAGAAGTACACCATCTTGTTTCACCTTTTTCATATAGATAGTAACCACCGTAGAATGACGCCGCATCTGAACCTAATGTACCTTTGTCTTCAATCTTAACCAAAGTCCAATTCGGACCTCGGAATATCACATCTGCGCCAGGGTGTTCATAAGTTATTTTTGCCTTTTCTTTTTCAGATTTTGTAGCCTTAGTCTTATCAAGACTTAAATCTTTAGTCAATTCAAAAACATCATCAACTGTTAATTTGTTGATGTCTCTCTTATCTTGAGGAAATTGGTTTTTGAACCTCTCATATTTTTGAAGATCCTTCGTAACTTTGAACAAGTCCTCCATAAATAATCTTCGGTACTCATTCATCATACGACTATATTCAGCAGTACCTTTTTCAACTTCATTTCTTTCATCAGTAAAAGTAGGCTTCACAAAATTCTTCAACATCCATTGAGTATATTTACCAACTTTCACACCATCCATTTTATCAAGTGTTAAAGTATCAATATCTTCGCCTTGAGGAACTCTTGTTGTTGGATCAGCAAGTATAAGCGCTTTTAATGTTTCAAAATCCATTAAACCTTTTGGTTTTCTAGTGTCACCTTCACGACTAGCGGTAGGTTTAACCAGTTTGTCATAAAGGATTTGAAATCTTGATTCTTCAACAATCAAATTTGATAAAAGTGATGTAAATTTCATTTTATTTTCTTTAATTGATTGATATATATATCAACATCAACATTTTTCATTATCATTCCTCTACATTATCATTGTTAAAATAAAATCCGTCTCCTTGATCGCTAAAGGTTTTCAAAAATGTTGGTGACAATTTAACATTTGGACTATCCTTCAAATTAACCAAACTTAAATTTTTCAAAGTTGTAACCGAATCTGGTAAAGTTTTTAAGTCTTTACAACCAATTAAAGACAAAAATGTAAGATCCTTCAAATTACCAATAGAGTTTGGTATTTTTTCAACACATTTTTCAAAATTTATCACTGAAAGTTGATTAAATCTTCCAATACTTTCAGGAATTTCTAATTTAATATTTTCATTTGATTTATTTATGATAGATAAAAATTCTATATCTTGTGGTAATCCCTCAAATAACTTTTCTAAACCAAATAACGCAATGAAGGTAGCCGTTTTATCACCAGGGTATTCAATCTTAACTTTTTTAGTATTTGGTTGAACAAACGCTTTAGCGAATTCTTCTCTAAAAAAATCTTTGAATTCGGAGAATTTACCATTAAAATATTCTACCACGGGGAAATTACCACCTTGTTGATTTCTGTATCTAAACTGATTGGTTGGGAAGTGAATTTGATATCTCTCTTCCGGTAATCCGGTTACTTTACCTACTTTACCTTTACCATCATTTGCAATGATGATATATAGAGGCCCATCTTTTCTATAACTATTTGAATAACTAGACCCTCTAGCCGCTGTACACCAGTTGGATTCACCTTTCTCCAATCCACCATCATAACCACCGAAATAAGATGCTGCTTCACTACCTAACGCTCCTTTGTCAGCTATTTTTATTAGAGTATATTCTGAACCAACTTTTAATATTTCAGCACCGGGTACATCAAACTTGGCGTTAGGAGATTGAGTTTCATCAGCTTTAATTCTTTTCTTACCTTCCATTGGATACATTTCCAATTCTAATACTTCTTCACCTTTTTCAACAACTTTTCCATTTCTATCTTTGATTGTGAAAGATAGTTTGACAGGCACTTTGGATAATTGTTCTACTGATCTTATTTTATTAATATCTTTATCCTCGGTTTTTACAATATTATTCTTGAATTTGTCATATTTTGTTAACAACATTCTCAAATGTGTCAAATCCTCTATAAATTGTCTACGATATTCTTGAATACTTGATTTGTATTGAGAACTATTCATATCAATATCATCAGGTAATTGCATTTGTGCAGGATTTTTATCCAAATAAATTTTCACTATCCATTGTGCAAATTTACCAACTTTCACACCATCCATTTTATCAAGTGTTAAAGTATCAATATCTTCACCTTGAGGAACTATTGTTGTTGGATCAGCAAATATAAGCGCTTTTAATGTTTCAAAGTCCATTAAACCTTTTGGTTTTTTAATGTCACCTTCACGACTTGGTGATGGTTTAACCAGTTTGTCATAAAGGACTTGGAATCTTGATTGTTCTGTAATCAATCTTGATAAAAGTGATGTAAATTTCATTTTATTTTCTTTTTTATATATAAATATATCGGATATTAGAAATAATTCATTATCAATATCTCTTCACCCATATTTTGAGTTTTACCTTTTTTTGCGGCAGCCGCTTTCGCAAAAAGTTTTCTTTCCCATTTATATTCATTTTCTGGAAACCACTGATGTAATAAATCAAAATCATAATAAGATAATGAAAATTTACCCTGTATTTCTTTTAATACATTTGCTAATCTTTCGTGATCATTTCTATCAAAATCGTGATTGGAATAGTAATCACCTTCCCCAACTATATAGTAAGGAGGATCAACATAAAAATATGTTTTTGGGGAATCGTATTTTTTAATTACATCTTCAAAGTCCATATTCTCAACATTTGTTATTGATTCAAACATCTTTTGCCAATTCTCATTCTTTAATTTGTTTTTGAAAGAAGTGAATTTAGAATGATACTTACCTTTCAAATCAATGAACTTTGACTTTTTGGGATTTGCTCCTGAAAATACTTGGGTAAGAACATATACATATTTTGCAGCCACTTCATAATCGTAATCCTCAACCCTGAAATTTTTATCAAATATTTCAGCCTGAAAACTGGCGAATAGTTCACCACAAATTGGATTAGTTGGAAACACATCTTTTTCCTGAACAACTAATTTTTCACACTCTTCAAGTAATCTTTGATGGTTCTTTAAACATTGATACATATTATAATTCAACGGATTAAAATCATTATAAATCACTGTTTTGAGATTTGGGTAATTTTCTAATTTCATTTTAAAAAATGTCCAAAATTGACCACTAAAGGGTTCTATAAATATCTCAATATCTTTAGGGATATTTGGAATTATTAATTGTGGAGCAATTTTAGATTTACCCCCTACATAGGATACACACATATTATTTAAATTTTTCTTTTTTTCTTTTTAGGTAATAATCATTAGAGGAAGCATATAAAATATTTTCAATTAATTCAATATCCGATTTTGAATTTACTTGAATTGAATGAATATTTTTCTTTTTACTAATTTTAGGGGTTGTTTTCATTCCTTTATTTTTAAAATAATTTAATATCCAAGTTAATAAATCATTTGTCCCCAATAAACTAAATTTAAGTCTTCCATTATATTTACCAATAGACCCGTCACCATCAAAATAACCTCTAATAAAATGAGAAATAAATTCATCAGTTAAAATAGGTGGTAGTAATTTTAAACTTTTATTTGGAACACACCCTAAATCAATTAAATCATCAACCATTTTTGAACTATTAACTTCTAACTTATAACTTAAAAATTCATCTTTAATTTGTTTAGTAAGTTTATATGTTAACCCCAAATCAATAATTAATTTTTCTAACAAGTATTCATCACCATTTTTTAATGATATCCCAACAATCCCACCTTGTTTATGTTTTCCATTAAATTGTTTTCGTTTTCTAACATACCCGTCGGCAAATAATAAACCTAACCAATACGCTTTTTCATTACTATCTATTTTTTCAAAATAATCTTCATTACAACTATGTTTACGGATTCGACTTTTAATATTATTTTTCTTTAAAACATTCCCAATACTCCAAGTACAAATATTATATTTTTCAGATAATAAATTATAAGACAAACCTAATAAATAATCATTACAAATATTATCACAATCAATTTCAGTCAATTTTCTCATAATAATCTTTAACTAAATTCTGTATAAATTTAGAAACGCTGACTTCTTCTTTTTTCATTCGTTCAAATAGATGTCTGTCAATACTGATTCCATATTTAACTTTTTTATCTTTTTCGTCTTTGTATGGTTTTCCCTTAATTGCCATATGATATAAATATATTAAATATATATAAAAAGTGCGTCTAATGTAAAGTATTTTATAAAATTTTTCACTTTATTTTTTCCTCACCCAACTTTACTTTACAATTCTTTTTCAGTAATTTTGTTCCATAATATTTAATAACATGGAAACTGAAGAAAAAAAAACCTGTAACACTTGTAAAAACAAAGGTTTATCAGGAACACAATGGGGTATGGTAGTAATAGCTTTCTACATTTTATTTACCTCTGTGTATGGAACAATTCAATTATTCAAACTTTTGTTCGGTCACCTTTAATTTCTGGTATACCTAACATTTAATTTGAGAAATAAGTCCCCAACTCCATTTGACTTAAACCCTTTTGATTTAACTCTTAAAGGTTTTGTTGTGTCAAATTGTTTGGGGAATTTTATTGCCAAATCACCTTCGGGATGTGGAACTATGAAGTCAGGTTTATTTAACTCATCCAAAGTAAAGTAGGCATTATATATCAAATCGTTGTTTAACTTTTCAAAGTTATTCTGTTCAACAATATTAATTTTTAATATTAAGTCACCATAAGCACCTTTAACATAATCTCCTTTACCTTGCAGTTTGAAGAATTGTCCGTTATCAACCCCGTGTGGTAATTTTATACTTATAGTTTCCATTGATGGTGTGGTAGTTTCCCCATTACACACCCCACATTTGTTAGTATAGAAAAAACCTTGTCCTTTACAGGTTCCACATACTTGTCTAATAATTTGAGTAAATAAACCAGTACCATTTCTGATTGAGAAATAACCTTCTCCCTTACAAGTTTCACAG
>Ga0214923_10006329_pt1 | contig 13354 bp, 2 predicted proteins | sample LL1510_MetaG_FD_177993 | JGI IMG/M metagenome (GOLD analysis project Ga0214923, IMG submission 177993) | Freshwater microbial communities from Lake Lanier, Atlanta, Georgia, United States - LL-1510 | ecosystem: Environmental > Aquatic > Freshwater > Lake | place: USA: Georgia | collected 2015-10-15
CAGATACTTTCTTTTCAGGTACTTTCTTTTCAGATACTTTCTTTTCAGGTACTTTCTTTTCAGGTACTTTCTTTTCAGATACTTTCTTTTCAGGTACTTTCTTTTCAGGTACTTTCTTTATTTTTAATATTGAATACTGTTCAATAAATTTATTAAAAATATTAATTGAATTAGGATCAACCAGTTGTAGAAACTGAATAGCTGGATTCATAATTTGATTAGTTAAATAGAATAAATAATCAAGTTCTAGTTTTTGTTCTTTAATAAAGTTAGGAGTTTCTATTATATCTCCTTGTAATAATTTAATTCCATTTATTGGAGTTGGTACTTTAATAACTGCAAACTCAATACGATCTCCAGATTGAGGAGTATTACCTGGATCTCTTTTTGCAATTTTATCAGCTAAATATACGTGTGAAATCTTTCTCCAATCTTTATATGATTCTTTAAGTTTTAAAGTCTTTGATGTTAAAAAGTATTTAATATCATATTTATTATCAAACATATTTTGTATACATTTATTAGTATAATCTTTAGCACCTTGTGGACTTCTATAATTAATAAGTTGATCAATAATACCTCCACAAATTTCTTTAACAATTGGAGCATTATCTCTTCGTTTAAGTACAATACCCATAAAATCTTGTTTAAATTTATTAGGATCAAATTCATATTTATTACCAACATATCTTTTCTTAGATATAATAGCAAAAGGCCAAAATGTTTTTTCATATTCACAATCATGAGGAAATGGTAATCTTGATTTAATAGTTTCACCTGATAATTTTCCCATTTCCATACAATATTCAAGAGATCTCTTATCAGTAATTGCATCTCCACCTTCATAAATATCAACTTTATATAATTTATTTTTATATTCCATATCAAAATCCCATCGTGGTTGAACCCAATAATAAATATATTTTTCTTCATCCATTTGACTCATATCTAGATATCTCATATTTGTATTAATAAAATTAATTACTTTATTATAATGATTTTGTTTATCAAGATCAAATTTTATTTCAAGTTCTTTCTCAACAAAATCACTTAATATTTCATCCATAGTTTTCTTTCCATTATTTTTATTATATAATTCTATAAAATTAAGTGTATGTTCATTTAGTTTTTCTTCTATAAATTTAATACCCATATCTTGATCACTAATTAAATTCTTAACTAATAATTCACTCATTGAATTCAAATCAATATTTTTATTTAGACTAATAAAATCAGTTAAATAATAATGAGCTTTTTCTGGATTAGTTATAACTCCTTCAGATACTTGACTTAGATAATTATTAATTATTTTTGTTAATTCTTTACGTTCACCGCTATATATCCATTTTTCCTTAATTGTCTTTTCCATCAGATTTTTACATAATGTATTAAGTTTATTTGATTCTAATTTAATTTCATGAGCACATGGAAAACAATCAATAGATTTTGAATCAAATCTTGACACAAAATCTTTAATTATTTTATCAGATGGCATTATATATTTATTAGTAAATATTTGATTAAAATGTTCTATTATTGGTATCATAATATAATTTTTCCTATTTTCATACAAGTCTTCACATAGTAATCTAATTTTAGCAAGTTGATGAATAGCCCATTGAGTTAATTTAATATCAAACATATATGTATAATTTTTTTCAACTAATTCAGCTAAAGTCCATAACCAAGGTAAATAACTTTCTTGCATATATTCTTTTATAAATTGTTTAATTCGTTCTTCAAGAGGAAGAATAATTGCATAATGTGAAGATTCAGGTACTACACTAGGTGATTCAGGAAGTTGTAGTTCTATAACTTTATCATCTGAATAATAAGTATTAAAAATTTCATTAAATATAGTTTGTTCTTTTAGACCAAAATATGGTTCAATTAATACACGAGCAAATGCTATAATTTTTTTCCATATTTTTAATGCATCTGATTTAGAAACTAAATTTGTATTTTCTCTAAATCGATAACAACTAAATATAGAATCTGTATTATGAACAATCATGGAACCTACACCTGCATGAAAATGATGATTTTCTGTAGTTAAATCATAAACATATTCTTCTGATTCAGTCCATTCTTCAATCTTCTTAATTGTTTCAGAAAAATTTACAGATTTTTTATATAATAATTTATTATAAAATTTAATATAATAAATATTAAATTTATTATTTTTAGTACTAATTGATATTTGATATCCAAGAGATTTACCTAATGTATATATACCTAAAGCTGATTCCATACCTTTTTGTTTTATATATGAATTTTCTAGAAAAAATAAAGGATCTTTTGATAATTTTTTATTAGTCTTAAAACTACCAGCATCATATAATCCAATTAAAAAGGCTTTTCTTATATTTATTGAAGCATTTAAGATAAAATCAGGAACTTTTTGAAGATTATTTATAAACTTGTTAAGATTATTATAACTATTTAATTCTTGTTTTTTATTAATTGGAATTAATTTATATATTTTAGATGATTTAATAGGAGATAAGATTTCCCATTCAAAATCTGTAAAATATTTTGTAGCAATATTTTTATATTTATTAATAACCTCAATATTTGTATTATTAATTTTTTTACTCATAAATACTCCTAATAATTGTGCAATTTCTACATTTAATTTAATACTATTATAAAATGTATATTCTTTATTATTATTTATTTCTGGAAAACTATGAAGTAATTGTGTTCCAATTTTAACATCTTTAGGTTTTATTTCTTTAGCATCTTTTGTTAATAATGAATGATCATCTGTTACAACAACTGATCCAGAATCAGTTGTTATCCTAAATAATTTTTTATTTTTTGTAATCTTATGTCTAATTACTCGTTGAATTTTAGTCCAACCTTTTTCTGTCCAAGTTTCAATATCTGATAATTCAACTGATTCTTTATTATCATTTGTATTAGATCGATTTATTAATTGATATTCATTTGACTTGACAATATTCTTTATTGATTTAATAAAAATAGTATCTGTTTTATTATTCCTTAAAAGTAATGGTGTATTTCCAATTACACTATCTCCATATCTAATAACAGGTTGAAATGTTAAGTTATTAATATCTTTTGTAACATATTTTTTAAGAGATGCTATTAATTTTTCATTATTATGTTCTTTTAATTCTAAATTATATAAATGTTCTATTTTATCTTGTTCATTATTATTATAAAAATATTTAAGACCATTAATAATCCATGGAAGAAATTCTTCATCATATTTTTTTGCTAAAATTAACATTTCACGACCAGTTGAAGTTGTACAAGCAGCAATATCACGTTTACAAATAGGTGATGTACTAGCACCAAGTTGACCATAAAGTGAATTAGCAGTTATTTTAACTGCTAACTGTTTTGCATCTAAAATTTTAACTTTAAATGGATCAGTTTCTTTTGCCATTTGTTTTTTAACTGCTTTACGTTCTTTTAATAAGTTATCTAAGATTGTAGGAATTACACCAAGATTATTTTCTATTTGAGCAAATCGACGATATTGAATAGAACCATCTGATTCCTTAAATTGCGCATTATAATAGTTAACTCCTGGTAAATTATCAAATTCTGAATCCTCAACTATTGTTTCATGACTCATATTTTTATGCATAATAGATGCAGGATATAAACTCATATAATCTTTAGTAGCAAGTGCTTCATAATCTACTCTAGGAATAGGATCAAAAACAATAGCTCCTTCATAACTAGATGATTCTGTTTCTACTTCTTCACGCTTTTTAGATTTACATTTAGGACATTCCCATTTATCTAAATATTCATTTGAACATTTTCCACATTTATACATTTTAGAAAGTTTAAGTACTGGAAATACATATTTATGTTTTCTATATTCTCTTAAACATAATGAAAATAATTTAATACCTTGTCCTCTAATAAATAGATAAGATAAAGGTACAAAACATACATTAGCCATTTCCAAATTTTTAGTAACTACTTCTAATTTATTTATTAAAAGATTAACTAGTTTACAATCTTTAATACAATATTTGGCTACAATAGCTCTATCATCTGCAGAACCTTTTTGAAGCCTAAAAATATCTTTAGGTCCTACATCATCTTTAGCTTGTGACCAATTAATAACACCACCTTGTTTAGCAGTATCAAGTTCAGAAGCTAAAAATGTATCACCTTTAACAATAATTTTTTTATTTATTGAATCTACTTCAATAACATAATACTTTTCGCCAACTTCATCTGATACAAATCCTTTAATAACTTCCAAGTGAATATAATCACCTGGTAAAATATCATTTACAGTTTTACATTCAAGTTCAAATTTATCATTACCTAAATCTTTATATTTAGAAACTTCTCCTCTAATAAATTTAGATGCTACATAATCAAGTTTATAAGATGGTAAGTTAAATGTCTTTTGAATATCTTTCATCAAATCAATATGAATACGACCAGGTGTATCCCAAAATCTTAATAAGTTTTCACCTAAAGCAGATGAAGCTAATTTCATTTCTTTAAAATTACATCTATGATTCTTTAATTTAGACATATATGATATATCAACATCTATATTAAGAATTTCTTTACATCTATCATACATATACTTTTCATCAAAAAAGAAAATATTATAACCAGTCATAATATCACAATCATTCATATTAATTTCCTCTAAAAATTTTAACATTAAATCATGTTCAGTTTCACAACTTTCTACAATAGTATTTTCTACAGGATTTGTATCATTTAAACATGCAATATATTGTCGATATGGTGTTGATTTACCAAGATATGTATATGTAGCACCAATTTGAATTATTGAATCACCAGGACGTTTTGCTTGAGGAAATTCACCATCAATACTATTACATTCAATATCAAATGAACAAATTCTAAATGGAGCATTATGATCTTTTTTAATTGGATTCAAGTTTCTCCAATCAACTCTAATTTCAATATCACATCTTGATTCTTTTTTATCTGGGTCTACAATTATTTCATATTTATCAGTTTGTACCCAAGAACAACCACTAATATCTCTAATATGAAAACAACGTAACATTGGCGGAAGATTAGCTTCATATAATTTATATTTTATAGGATTTGATAATTCAGGTATTCCTGGTATTATTATTTCATTATTTTCTAAAAAGCTTTTATATTTTTTCATTCCATCTTCATTAGTAAAAACTAAACGACAAAACCAAAATTCTTTATTGTTATTAAATCCTTCTGCTTTTTTAAATTTAACTAATTGTAATTCTTTTAGTGTTGCTTTAAATTTATAAAATACTTTTCTATTTTCTTTACTTTTGAAAAAATATTCTATTTTTTTAATTATATCATCAAGATAACTTTTAGGTTTATTTTGAAGTTTATTTGGAAGTAAAAAATAAAAATAAGGAGTATATCCAATAATTTTAGCATAAACTGATTTTCCATCATCGCAACGACCAAATGAATGAATTATAAAATCACCAGGATTATCATCTTCATCATCATCTACTTTTTTTTCATGACTTCCATACCAATCATAAAGTTGAAATTCTTTAGACTCTTTATCTATCATTAATTATTTAATTATATTAATAATAAAAGAAATCTTTATCAATTTTTTAGATTTTGTAAATAATAATAAGTTCTTTATATCTATTAAATTAATTTATTTCTTGGATTTTTTTGATTTTTTCTTTCTAATTGTATCTTTAGTTTCATTTATTTTCTTTTGAGACCATTTTTCATAACAAACTTCAAGTTCATCAAGTTCTTCTATCCAAATATCTTGAATACTCTTTTTATTTAATTCATTATATTCAGTTTCTTTCATATCATATTGTTGTTTAAGTTCTTCAATCTTTTCTTGAGTTAAATTATAAATAGGCATTGAAAGTAAATAGTCATATGATAATTTAGTATCATCTTTAGACTTTCCAATTCTTGGAAACTTAAGTTTTTCAAGTTTATCTTCAATTTCTTGTTTTTTCTTATTATTAATTTCTAATTTCTTTTCAACAACCATTATAATAAATTTAACCTTAAAACTTATTAGTTTTAATTGATATTCAAGAATATTAAGTTGATACTCTTTTCGTTTTTTATATATTTCAAGTCTTACTTTATAATAATCTCTCATAATATCTTCAACTGAATCATAGCGTTTAATATGACCTTCAGGACCATATAAATGCATATTAGTAATTGAATATTTTTTATACAAGTGAAATTGTTTATCAATATCTTTAGCTGAATCAAGATAACCATCCTCAAAAAATAATTCAAAATAAACTCTAGTATCAGTATTATTATCTTTGTAATTTAAAAAAGGATTTTCTTTTTTAGGTTGTTTTTTTGTTTTCTTATCATCTGGTTTACCTCTAATTGGAACATCTTCTAATAGTTTTTCAAGATATTCTTTATAGTTACTTGTCCATTCACCAATTGGTAATTCAGTTATAGTTAGTTTATTATCATCTTGAGACCAAGTACCATAAATTTCATAGTTAAAATCATCAACTTTACCAACAATACCTTCAAAACCATTCCACCAAGGTTCTATTGATTTAAATTTTTTTCCATTAATAATATTTTTTAGATTATGAATAATTTCAATAGGATTATAAGGTGGTACTTTAGTTGAAAAACCTGTACCAATACCTTGAGCACCATTAATCAAAATCATTGGAATAATAGGAGCATAGAACTCTGGCTCAATTGGCATACCATCATCATCTTGATGATTTAAAACAGGTGTATCCATTGGATTAAAAATTATAGAAGTAAGTTCTTCTAATTTTGTCCAAATATAACGTGGAGATGCAGAATCAGCACCACCTTTTAATCTACTATTATGAGTAACAATAAAATTACCTAATAAAAATCTTTCATTACCATTTAAAGACCATCCATTAAATGGACCTTTACCTATATAATTAACTTTAAATTTCATATAATTATTATAATTAATTTTAGTACTATTTATTGTATCATTTAATAAACTTGTTGGAATTTCATATAAGTTTTCACCCATAATTTTTAGTGTATTGGTTCCTAATGATAAAAATCCAAGTGTTTTACATAAAAAGTTCAAATCATTAATTAAATTAGAATTTAATCTTTCAGTTATTTCAATATATTGTTGAACTTTATTTATTTTAACTATTTTATTACTATCAATAAAACCTGCTAGTAATTGTAATCTTGATTGTTTATCATTAAATATATATTCTTTTGGAATATGTTTAAATTTATCACGTAACATAGTTCCTAAAATATATGGATCAATTTTAACTTGTTGTTTTTTCCAATTAATAACACAATCATTTGAAATCATAGAAAGTCCTTTTTTAATAAATTTAGATAATTTCATATAATTAGATATTTTAATATCAATCTTATTTAATATTTCATATCTATTTTTAATTTCTTTTTGTTTTTCTAAAATTATTTTATATGCTTCTTCCTTTGATAAAGTTGTATTATATTTAATAATTATTGTTTTAATAGTTTGACCATCAAAATAATTTAAATAATAATATGAACGTGATAATCTTTCTTTAATAAAATTATTAGTTTTAAAATTTAATGTTATAATATGTTCACTATTAACAGTATATTTTTGTCCATAATGGGTTACTATTTCATACATATCATCAATACCTGAAGTTAATTTTAATACATTTCTAATATAACCATCATCGCCAATTAATTTATCTCCAATTTTAATACTATCTGCTTTTTTAATACTTCCATCCCACATTAAAATTTCTGTATCAGGAGATAAACACCCAAATTGACCATTAGGCATTAAAATATTTATATTATTTGAACCAACAAAGTTTTGAGCCATACCAATAATTGCACCCATTAATGAAGCTTCGCCGTGATGATAAGCTGCTTTGTCTGATACAAACCCAGCTAATTGAGCAACCTTAACTTCATCTTTATCTAGACCTCGAAGGAATGCACCATATAGAATTTTACGTTGAGACGGTTTTAGACCATCTACAACCGAAGGAATAGAACGATTTAAATCATCATTAGAAAAGTGAATAAGTTCTTGATGAATAAAATCATAATAAGGAATAACTTTTTGTTCATACTTTAAAACATTATTTTTATTATAAGCCATAAGCCATTTTTTACGATCATCTGCTCTTTCTTTAGCAAATGCAAGTTTAATAGCATCATCATCATCATAATTTGGTTTAAAGCTAGAAGTATTTGAATTATTATCTATTTCAACTTCTTTCTTAGTTGCTTTTTCAACATTTTCCCAAAAATAATTAATTAATTTAGTATCAATATCAATAAAGTATTCTTTTGCTTCTTGTGATGTTGAAGTACCAAGACCCTTATAGTACTTAACTTTATAATTATTAGATTCATCAGAATCTTTCCATTTATCATAATCAGTTAAATTATAAAATGTAATAACATCTTTACCTTTTATAGCTTTAACAATTGGAGTATTTAAACTTTGAACAAAATTCTCTCGTTTAACAAGAGAAGGCCATAAACTATGAAGCATATTAATAAATAGACCTTTAATATGAGAACCATCTGTATTATGTACTATTAGTCTTCCAATACCTGCTTGAAAATGATGATTTTCTGTTTCTAAATCATATACATATTGTTCAGTTGTTCCAATATCAATAATTTGTTTAATAGCAATTGGATCTGTTTGTTGTTTACTTTTAGTTGCTGTTAATGTATATACTTTTGGTTTATTTGGATTAATATTAATTGATACATCATATCCAATAGATTTACATAATAAATACATACCATGAGCTCCAATTTTACTATCAATATCAAAAGAATGATATTCTATATCTATGTTAATAGAAATACAACTGCAATAACCTTTATAAAATTCTTCTTTAATTATTTTTGAAGAGTTTAATATTTCAATAGGAATTTTTTTATTTTTATTTTTATCATAAAACATATTCTTATATTTTTCATAATCACTATTATTACATAAACCATCTGCCCAGAATTGTCCCATTATATATGCATCGTATTTTCTAATATTAAAATTATGTTTTGTTTCATAAGTATCTGGAAAACTATGTAATAATTTATCACCAATATTACAGTTAGAAGGTGTTATTTCATTATTATTAGAATCAATTAATGAATGATCTTCAGTAACATCAACAACGCCTGTATGTGTCAATACCCTATATATTTTTTTTGTTACTTTATGTCTAATAACTTCTTTAATATTAGTCCATCCATTATCTGTCCATATTTGGAATTCACAATTAGCTACTTCCTTATCATCTCGTTTAGTCCATATATCTGATAAATCATCAATTGTTCTAATCTCTAAAAATCCAACTGTATTTTTTAGTAATAATGGTGTATCACCAGTAACTGAGTCTTGATCAGTAAGCATCATAATATGTCCATATCTTAGGGTATTAAATTTGTCATCAGTAGTATAATCTTCACCTTGTTTAAGACCAACAATTAGTTTAAGATTTTTAATTTCTTCATTAGCAAGTAATTGAGTAGCACCAGCTTCTCGAACATTAAGTAATTTACCCTTAAGAGGAAAAACACCCCAATAGTCACGACCAATAACAGATAATCCAGCCATAGCTGTTGCTTTAGCAGAATCTCCCTCTGTTAAAATCAATGTACATTTTCCAGATTCTTTAGTTCCTGCTTTATTAGCATCTTCTAATTTTGGAATACCTGAAACTTTAACTTGTTTTTTACCATCTGTTTTCTTTAAACTAGCATTTTCTTTAAATTTAGCTAATTCTATAACTTGTTCAACAATACCACATTTAGCAAGTTTTTTCATAAAAGCAGGAGGTGCTTCATATTTAGAACCAAATTTATCGATTTTACTTGTTAATGTATCTTTAGTCTGAGAACTAAAAGTTGGATTAACAATTACAGAGTTAATAAAAAAGATTAAGTTTTCTTTTAATAGTGTAGGTGTTATCTTAATATCTTTATCTTTTTTCTTAATAAAATCATTAATTAGACTTTTAATTACATTATCAATAACATGCATACAATGAGAACCTCCATTATAAGTATTAATAGAATTAACAAAACTAACTACTTCGCCCCCTAAATCTGGTTTATATAAAATACCAACAGTCCATCTATCATTAGTATTATCAAAATATAATTCAGAATTAGTACTAGGATTATAATACATTTCAATATATGACTTAAAATTATTAATATCTATTTTTTGTTCATTAAAAAATACTTTCAGTTTATTATGAGATGTACCTGCAATATCTATAACTCTACGATGAAATAAAGATTGATGATCATTATTTAGATCATTAATACCAAAACGTTTAAAATCTGGATAAAATGTTATTTTAACAGAATTTTTTGTTTTAGCTGGTAATTTAGTTATTACTGGTTTTTCAACATTTAACATATTTTCAGTCCATTCTTGTTTAAATCTTTTATTACGTTTTGTATCATCTATTTCTACAATGAATCTACTTGAAAAAATATTTGCAAGTTTACTACCAAAACCATTTCTTCCTCCTGTTATTCTTTGTTCATCATCATTATAATTAGAACCAGTAAGTAATTCACCAAAAATCATAGTAGGAACAAATATTTTATGAATAGGGTGTTCTTCAATAGGAATACCAATATCACCATTATTCCATATACTAATAAATCCTTTTTCCACATTATATTCTACTATAATAGTATCACAAGTAGGATCATTAACACTAGCATCACGAGAATTAACAAGACATTCATCAAAAATTTTAAGAAAAGCATCTGTATAAGTAATCTTTTGTTTTACTATACAATTATCTTTAGATGAATAAATCCACATATAATCACTTGTTGGTTCAGTATTTCCAACATAAGTATCAGGTCGAAGCAATACATGTTCGCGTGGAGTTTTTTTATCATACTTTTCAGCATCTGATTTTATATTATTTGCTTTAGATTTAGACATGATTAATTAGATAAAGATAATTATCCTTTTAAATATATTTATCAATTTTTTTGTGTAAAGTTACTAAAATAGATATTACATATTTTAGTAAATTTAATAATATAAATTAGAGTTAAAAAAATATTTATATTAGATATAAATGTCAAGAAATAAATTTACATTTTCATCAATTATTAATATTGATAGTTCATTTCGAAATAAAATACCAAAAAATATTTTTAAATCAGATAATAAATTTCTACCCTTAAACCCTTTAATTCTTTCAAAATATTCATCTAAAGTTAAAATTAATCAACCTAATCATAATTTATCAGTTGGTGATAATATTATTATTCAAAATGTTGAAGGTGAACAAAAAATATTATCTAATACATGTTATTTAATTAATAATTTCAGATATATGGTAATCTTTATAGATTTATCTACTATGATAAATATACCTTCTGATTATACAAATTATGCAGATGAATTATATATTAATATAGAATTAGTTGGTAGTCAAACAGAATCCAATTATATAAATAATATTCAATTTAATTATTTAATTGGATATAAAAATAGTTTGATAGCTAGTGATATTCCATCTTCTTATTTAGAAACTTTTAAAGAACTTGCTACTTTAATATTAGGTACATTTGATATTAGTATTTTAAATCAAAAATGTTTGTTTGTTGAATTACCAGAAAAATATATTAATTTAGAAACAAATTATGTTTTAATAAATCAAACTTTTAAAATTACTTATCAACATATTGGAGGAATAAAATTAGGTTACTTAAATGCAAATTATCCTATTAATAATATTAATTATCAAAGTAGTTATTCTGTTTATTCTGTTATTGATGAAAATACATTTGAAATTAATTTAAATTATCAATCATTTGGAGATATAATAGGAGGTGGTAAAAATGTTCAAGTTATGAAAATAACTAATACTATAACTGGATATCCTGATGCAGATACATATGTAATTGATCTTAAAAAAAGTTTTAATAATGTAATTGGTATTGAATTAATTAGTTCAGAATTTCCATATATTGATTTAGTAGTAAAAAAAAATATAAATGATAAATTATATTGGAAAAATATAGAAGACGGTCAAACAATTTATAAAGTACAAATAGATGATGGTTTTTATTCAACTGAAACATTAATTAAAAATCTTAAAGATAAAATTAATTTAGTTCCAAGAATAGGATATACTAATATAAATAATTTATATAATTTAATTGATATTGAACTTGAACCAAATATTCAAAAAATTACTTTTAAACCATATAATATTTCAAAACTTCCAAATAGACTATCAATTAGACTTGAAGTTATTGAAAATATTAAATATTATATTCTTAATGTAGGCCATACTAATAATTTAGTAGATATAAATGATATTATTACAATTTATAATTCAGAAAGTGTTACATTAAAATATGCACAAAATAATACTATTACTATATATTCAATAAATCAAAATTATATAAATAAAGAACATATTGTTTATTCAAAAAATTTAGAAAATCAAACATATGATATAATTTTAGGTAATGAACTTGAAATTAAAACTAGTATTATTTCATCTGAATCATATGGTGGAGAAAATGTTAGTGTTAAGTCTAAAACCAAAATAAGTTTATTATTTGATAGATCTGATACCATTGGAGATTTACTTGGGTTTATTAATGTTGGTGATAAATATTCAATTACTGATTATAGTGGAAAAGTATCTAATAAAGATTCATATTTATATTCTAATAGATTAGATATTGTGGGTAATCCATTTAGTTATTCTAGTGGATTTATTAATTTATCAGGAAAATATAATTATATGTTAATGTATTTAAATGATATTGAATATATTTTCTCAAATAATAATTTACCATCTGCTTTTGCAAAAATTTGTTTTTCAGGTAATCCTGGTGATGTATTATTTAATACTTTTATATCTTATCCAATTAATGTTTATTCTAAAAATTTTCCTATTTCAACATTAACTCAATTAACTATTAAATTTATTTATCCAGATGGAACTAGAGTTAATTTTAGAAATATTGATCATAGTTTTACATTAAGAATTACTGAAGAAAAATTACAAAATTCTAATACATATCTTAATTCACAAGCTATTACTGTTGCTGAAGAATTTCAATCTGCACAATTAAAATAATAATTAAATTAATTAATTAATTCTAACATAGTTTTCAAACATCTATAATTATTAATAAAGAATTTAAGTATATTTTCAATATTAACAAACCATAAACTAATTGATTTAGATATAATTGTATCAAAATAATTAATAACCTGGACATTAAATATATCTTTAACTTCATTTGGTATTTTATTACCCCATACTGTTAAATCTAATAATTGGAAATAGTTTAATAAAATTTCTTTAGTATTTTGAACATTATG
>Ga0214923_10006330_pt1 | contig 13354 bp, 10 predicted proteins | sample LL1510_MetaG_FD_177993 | JGI IMG/M metagenome (GOLD analysis project Ga0214923, IMG submission 177993) | Freshwater microbial communities from Lake Lanier, Atlanta, Georgia, United States - LL-1510 | ecosystem: Environmental > Aquatic > Freshwater > Lake | place: USA: Georgia | collected...
CAAGCCAGCGGCCGGGGCACTGGGTGGCCCTGCGCCTACCCGTCTTGCCGGAGACGCTCGGAACTTTTGTCGGCTCCGAATGGGGGTGATTGATGGAGGCATGACGGGCTGAAGGCCTCTTGGTGACGGGCTGAAGCCCTCTTGGTGACAGGCTGAAGCCCTCTTGGTGACAGGCTGAAGCCCTCTTGGTGACAGGCTGAAGCCTGTCCTACGTGACAGGCTGAAGCCCTCTTGGTGACAGGCTGAAGCCTGTCCTACTCGCCGAGGTAGGCGTCGCGGACGCGCGGGTCGGCGGCGAGGTCGGGGCCGGTGCCGGTGAGCGTGACGCGACCCGTCTCGAGGACGTAGCCCCGCGCGGCGAGTTTGAGGGACGCCCGCGCGTTCTGCTCGACGAGCACCACGGCGATCCCCCGCGCGGTGAGCCCGGCGATCACCTCGAAGATCTTCGCCACGATCAGGGGCGCGAGGCCGAGCGACGGCTCGTCGAGGAGCAACAGCCGCGGCCGGCCCACGAGCGCCCGGGCCAGCGCGAGCATCTGCTGCTCGCCACCGGAGAGCGTGCCGCCGAGTTGGTGCATCCGCTCCGCGAGGACGGGAAACAGGCCGCAGGCCTCGTCGATGTCGCGCTTCAGCTGCGCGTTATCGTCGCGGGCGAAGCCGCCGAGCTCGAGGTTCTCGCGGACGGAGAGCCGCGGGAAGATCCGCCGCCCTTCCGGGGCGTGGGCGATTCCGAGCCGCACGATCTCGTGCGGCTCGAGCCCGGTGATCCGCCGGCCGCCCAGCCGCACCACGCCGCTGCGGGCCGGCACGACGCCCGAGATCGCCATCAGGAGCGTCGTCTTGCCCGCGCCGTTGGCGCCGATGATCGCCACGAGCTCCCCCTCCTCGACGGCCAGGGAGACGCGGTCGAGGGCCCGGATCGGACCGTAGCCCGCCTCGAGATCGTCGACGTCGAGGAGCGGCATCACGAGACCTCGCCTCCGAGGTAGGCCTCGATCACCTTCTCGTCGCGCCGCACCTCCGCCGGCGTGCCCTCCGCGATCTTCACGCCGTGGTCGAGCACCGCCACGCGGTCGCTGACCCGCATCACCACGTTCATGTGGTGCTCGATCAGGAGCACGGTGACGCCGCGGGCCCGGATCCGCTCCACGAGCGCGGCGAGGTCGGCCGTCTCGGTGGGGTTCATCCCGGCCGCCGGCTCGTCGAGGAGCAGGAGCGCGGCCCCCGTGGCGAGCGCCCGGGCGATCTCGAGCCGGCGCTGGTCGCCGTAGGGGAGCTGGCCCGCGATCCGGTTGGCCTCGGCGGCGAGCCCCACGAACTCGAGGGCCTCGACGGCGCGGCGCCGGGCGTCCGCCTCGGAGGCGCGGTTGCTCCGCGTGCGCAACAGCATGCCGGCCACGCCGCCGGGGATCGTGCGGTCGAGCCCCACGAGCACGTTCTCGAGCACGGTCATGTTGGAGAACAGGCGGATGTTCTGGAACGTGCGCGAGATGCCGCACTGGGCCACGACGTGCGGCGAGCGGCGGCCGCGGTTCCACACGGCGATCGTGCCGGCCGCGCCGAGGGTCCAGCCGGCGAGCAGGCCGAGCCAGCCGCGCAGGCGGACCCAGCGCTTGCCGGCCGCGAGCCGGTCGAGCACCTGCTCCCTGACCGGCGGCAGCGGCGCGGCATCGGCCCCGGGCTCCGCCGGCCCCGCCAGGTCGCTCGCGTCGGGCACCGTGCCCGGGCCCGCCCGGCGGGCCGTGACGGCCGCCTGGAGCCGGTCGCGCACCGCGAGCGCCTCGGCACGGTCGCGGCGGATCGCGAGCACGTCGCTCCCGTCGGCGCTCACCACGCGCCACTTGCCCGCCATCTGGTCGAGGGCCAGTTCGGCCCGGAAGTAGCCGCGCAGCCGCTCCAGCGCGCCGGCCGCCGTGAACGGCTCGCCGCCGATCATGCCGCGCTTCACGACCGCGAGCCAGAGACGGTCGACGTCGACGGCGGCCGCCGCGGTGAGGAGGCCCGTCAGCAGGCCGACGGACAGCGCCGACCAGAACGTGCCCGCCGTGAACGACCGCTCGAGCCTGCGGCCGCGCAGCCGCACCGTGCCGCTCGTGGGCGCGTAGATGCCGCTGATCGTGTTGAAGGCCGTCGTCTTGCCGGCGCCGTTGGGCCCGATGAGCGACACGACGCTCCCCTCCGGCACGTCGAGGCTCACGTCGGCCACGGCCACGAGGCCGCCGAACCGGACGGTGAGCCGGTCGACGTCGAGCAGCGGCGTGCCGGGCACGAGCGGCTGCGGCGCCGCGGCCGCGCCACGCTGCAGGCGGGCCATCTGCGACAGGAGGCGGTTTTTCATGGATGCGCCTCGTGAAGTTCGGCCGCCAGCCGCCGCGACGGCACGAGCCCCTCCGGCCGGAACCGCATCACGAGCACGAGCGCCAGGCCGAAGATCGCCAGCCGCCAGCCGCTGAACGAGAGCAGGCTCGAGCCCGAGGGGTTGACGTCGAGCTGCTGGATCCAGGAGTCGGCCCACGGCGCGAGCACCGTGTCGAAGCCGACGAGGATCGCCACGCCGAGGAGCGTGCCGGGGATGCTGCCCAAGCCGCCCAGGATCACGGCGCACAGCACCATGATCGAGCGGTTGAAGTCGTAGGCGTTGGGGTCGGCGGTGGTGGAGAGGCTGCCGGCGTAGAGACAGCCCGCGAGGCCCGCCACCGCCGACGACATCGCGAACGCGGAGAGCTTCACGCGCGTGGCGGAGATTCCCATCGCCGAGGCGGCGAGCTCGTCCTCGCGCACGGCCACCCAGGCCCGCCCGAGCCGCGAGCGCTCGAGCCGGCGCATCGCCACGACCACCCCGGCGAGGGCGGCCAGGGACAGGTAATAGAACCAGCGCGGGTCGACCGCGAAAGCCAGGCCGAGGTCGAGCCCGCCCAGCTTCAGGCCCGCGCCGGGAGGGGGCACGGGGTTGAGCCCCTTCATGCCGCCGGTGATCTGCTCGAGGTTGCGGAGCGTGACCTTCGCCACCTCGCCGAAGCCGAGCGTGACGATCGCGAGGTAGTCGCCGCGGAGCCGGAGCGTGGGGGCGCCGAGGGCCAGGCCGATCGCCGCGGTGACGGCGATGCTCACCGCGGCGGCGGCGAGCCAGCCGATCTGGAACGGATACATCGGCACGGTGAGGATCGCCATGACGTACGCCCCGATCCCGAAGAAGGCCGCGATCCCGAGGTGCACCAGGCCCGTGTAGCCCACCATCACGTTGAGGCCCAGCGCCAGAATGCAGTAGACGAACAGCGTGGTCACCTGCCCGCCGAGCGCCCCGCCGAGCGCCGGCACCACCAGGGGCGCCGCCGCGAGCACGGCCAGCGTCACCAGCTCCCAGCGCTCCTGCAGGAATGCCCGCATCACACCTTCTCCCTGGTCCGCCGGCCGAGCAGGCCCTCGGGGCGGAACACGAGGATCACGATCAGGATCGCGAACACGATCGCCCCGGTCCAGCGCTCGCCGACGTAGGCGCTCGAGAGCGCCCGCACGAGGCCGATCACGACACCCCCCACGACCGCCCCGGGGATGCTGCCGATCCCGCCGAGCACGGCGGCGGTGAAGGCGTAGAGGCCGTTCTGGAACCCCATCTGGAAGCCGATCGTGTTGATGTACAGGCCGTAGATCACGCTCGCCGCGCCCCCCAGGAAGCCGCCGATGAAGAACGTGGCGGCGATCACGCGGTCGACGTCGATCCCCACGAGCGCCGCGGCGGTGGGATCCTGCGACACCGCCCGCATCGCCTTGCCCAGCCTCGTCGCCCGCACCAGGAGCGACAGCGCGAGCATCAACGGCCCCACGACGAGCACCACGAGGAGGTCCTTCCAGGTGAACTGCAGCCCGTCGCCCGGCAGCAGGTTGGCCGCCGGAAGCAGTTCGGGGAACGACCGGTCGGCCGGCCCGAGCCAGAACAGCCCCACGTTCATGAAGATGAACGACACGCCGATCGCCGACACCAGCGGCGCGAGTTTGGGCGCCGATCGGAGCGGCTTGTAGACGATCCTGTCGACGGCCACGTTGAGCCCGCCGCAGAACAGGCCGCACATCCCGATGAGCACGGCGATGCCCAGCCACGTGCCCGCCGGCCCCACCGCCGCCAGCCCCCCAGTGTCGGCCACCCCGAGCCCGAGCGCCGCCACGAGCGAAAGCGCCAGGCACGCGCCGAGCATGATCAGGTCGCCGTGGGCGAAGTTGATCAGGCCGATGATCCCGTAGACCATCGTGTAGCCGAGCGCCACCAGCGCGATGAGCGCGCCGTTGGTGAGCCCGATCAGGCACTGCTGGAGGAAGAACTGCACGGTCGCCGCCTCACCACAGGGTTTGCACGGGATAGCGGCCGATGGCGGGATCGTCGGTCACGATCACCATGCCATGACAGTTCGCCTGGGCCACGAGCACCCGGTCGAACGGATCGCGGTGCACCGGCGGCAGCCGGTGAATCTGGCATACTTCGGCCTCGCCGATCGGCAGCAGGGCAACGCCGGACCGTTCCCGCATCCTCGGCACGTAGCGGTCCGGCTCTTCGGGGAGCGGGAGTTTGCCGAGCGAGTACTTGATGGCGATCTCCCAGGCCGAAGCGGAACTCAGCCAGACTTCGTTGTCATCGGCCACGAGAGCCTGACGGGCGGCCGCCGACAGGGCTGCGTCGTCCGTGATCATCCAGAGGAAGGCGTGGGTGTCGAGAAGCAGTTTCATCCACGCCCCTCGAAGCCGGCCAGCACGGCGTCGGGCAACGGCTCGAAGAACTCCGCCGAGACACGGAACTGCCCGCGCGCAACGCCGAATTTCCGCGGCTTCGGGCGGGACTGCGGCAGCAGGCGGACTTCCGCGACCGGGCGGTTGCGGTTGCAGATGATCAGACGGTCGTCGGGCTTCATCCCGGCGAGATGTCGCGAGAGGTGGGTTTTCGCGTCATGCATGTTCAGCCGCGTCGCACGCATGCCTTCATACTAAACTAAGTTTGCGACTAAGTCCAGGCTACCGGGCGTCCGCGCGGGCGGAGCCCGCATCGGGCGCGTTCGCGTCGAGCACTTCCTCGAACGCGAATTTCCCGCCGCGCACGGCGCTCACCGTGAGCGTGCGCATCGTCGTGTCGCCGTTCTCGTCGAAGCCCCAGTCGCCGAGGGCGCCGTCGAAGTCGTCGAGAGCGAGCGCCGCGTCGGTGATCGCCCGGCGGTCCTTGACGCCCGCGTCGCGGATCGCCCGCAGCGCCACGCAGGCCGCCTCGTAGCCGTACACGGCGTATGCCTCGGGCAGTTCGCCGTGTTTCGTTTTGTATCGTTCCACGAACTCGGCCCCCTTGCCGGTGAGCTTCTCGGGAGGCAGGCCGCCGAACGTCACGAAGCACCGGCCCTCGAGATTCGCGGCACCGGCGGAGTCGATGAACACCTGCTCGCGGCAGCCGTCGGGCACCATCAGCAGGGCCTGGATTCCGGCGCTCGCCATGTCCTTGGCCAACTGCCCCCCCTTGCTCTGCGTCGTGCCGCCGAAGTAGACGAGATCGGGGCCGGCGGCCTTCACGCTCGCCATCAGCGACTTGAACTCCTGCGCCTTGGCGTCGATCGAGTCGTGGCCGAGCACCTCGATGCCGATCTCGCGGCAGCGTTCGTCGAACAGGTCCGCGATGCCTTTGCCATACACCTCGTTGTCGTCGAGGATGTACACCTTCCTCACGCCGCGGCGCTTCGCCCAGTCGGCCGAGAGCGGCCCCTGGAGGTCGTCGGCGGGCACGACCCGCGTGTAGTTGAGCCGGCCGGTGGGGCGGTAGACCTCCGGCTCGCCGGGCGCGCCGAGGCCCGGCTTGGTGAGGCCGACCGCCGTGTTGGCCGGCGAGATCATGAGCAGGTCGCCGAGGTTCAAAATCGGCATCGAGACCTTGGCGGCGCCCGAGTTGAACGTGCCGATGTAGGCGACGACGTCGGGATCCTGGAGGGCGCGGCGGGCGTTGGCGGCCTCGGCCTCGCTCGTCCACTGCCCTGCGGCGGCGGTCGAGTCGTCGAGATCGAGATATTCGACGCGGAACGGCCCCGCCTTTCCGCCCGCCTCCTCGATCGCCATCCGGATCCCGCCCACGATCGTGTCGGACTGCTGCTTCGCGGAGCCCGTCCGCGGCAGGCTCGAGACGATCTTCACGACGGAGGGATCCGCCGGCCGGCAGCCGCCGAAGACGGCCACCATCAGGAGGACGGAAGCGCCGAACAGCCTGTTGCTCATGGTGTGCGAATGTAAGACCGCGGGGAAAAGCCCGTCAAACCGCCGGCGACTTCACCAGCCGCCACGCGCGGTGGATGCGCTCGTTGCGGAAGTCCTCGGGAATCGTCTGCCGCGTGATCTCGCGGATCGTGAAGAACTTGGCGAGCGGCTCCTCGGCGAGGTGGAACCGGCGGAAGTTCGTGGAGAAGTAGACGACGCCGCCCGGCGCGAGGTTCTCCGCGACGAGTTCGAGGAGCCCGGCGTGGTCGCGCTCCACGTCCCACGGCGTCTCGCTCCTCGCCGAGCGGGAAAACGTCGGCGGGTCGCAGACGACGAGGTCGAACGGCGGGTCGCCGCGCCGCGCGCGATGCTCGACGAAGGCCCGCGCCTCGTCGCGCACCGTGCGGTGCCGACCGGCGTCCTTGAAGCCGTTCTGCGCGAGGTTCGTCCGCGTCCAGTCGAGATACGTGTTGGAAAGATCGACGCTCGTCGTCTCGGCGGCGCCGCCGGCCGCGGCATACACGGAGAAACTGCCCGTGTAGCAGAACAGGTTGAGGAATCGTTTTCCCTTCGCCTCGGCGCGCACCAGCCCCCGCGTCTGCCGGTGGTCGAGAAACAGGCCCGTGTCGAGATAGTCCGACAGGTTCACCTCGAACTCCAGCCCACCCTCCTTCACGGAGAGCACCGCGCGGCGGGCATCGACCTTCTCGTACTGCCCGCCGGCCCGTTGCCGCTTCCGCACCTTGAGGAACGTCCGGTCGAGCGGCACGCCCAGTTCGAGCGCCGCCGCCTCGATCATCCTGTCGAGCCACACGTCGTGTTCGATCTCGGTGCGCTCGTGCGGCCGCTCGTATTCGGCCGCGTGCAGCCAGCCGGCGTACCAGTCGATCACGAGGGGAATCTCGGGGATGTCGCGGTCGTAGACGCGAAACGCCTCGATCCCCTGGCGGCGGGCCCACTTCGCGAGGTGCTTGAACCGCTTGGCGAGCCGGCGGCGGAAGTCGCCGATCTGGTCGGTGGTCGTGCGCGCGGGCGGTCGGCCGGGTGGTGACGCTGCTGTCGCGGGGCCGCTGGCGCCGACGGCGGCGGGACGATACGAGTCGTCTCGCTGCGACTCTCGCTGCGCTCGATCCGCACGCTCGCCATCCTCGCACCGATCGCCACTGGCGCCGACGGCGCCGGGACGGTACGAGTCGTCTCGCTGCGACTCTCGCTGCGCTCGATCCGCACGCTCGCCATCCTCGCACCGATCGCCGCTGGCGCCGACGGCGGCGGGACGATACGAGTCGTCTCGCTGCGACTCTCGCTGCGCTCGATCCGCACGCTCGCCATCCTCGCACCGATCGCCGCTCGCGCCGACGGCGCCGGGACGGTACGAGTTGTCTCGCTGCGACTCTCGCTGCGCTCGATCCGCACGCTCGCCATCCTCGCACCGATCCCGGCTGGCGGCGGTTTCGCCTGCGCTGGCGCTGGCGGTGTCAACTTTCCGGCCTTCGACCGGGGGTTGGGACGGAGATGGAAGGGACCGGTCTTTGATTTCCACTTCGAGGAGGCGGCAGGCGATCGGGCCGTTCATGAGCGGAAGGCGGTGCTCGGGGCGCAGGCCGAGGTGGCCGGCGGCGGGCGTGTCGGGCGCGAGGATCGCCGCCCGCCAGCCGCCGCACCGCTGCACGAGCCAGTCGCCGAGCCGGCGGAAGAGCGCGCCCGCCCGCGGCAGCGCGAGCCGCTCGCCGTAGGGAGGGTTCGTGACGACGAGGCCGGGCGGCCCCTCCGGCCGCACCTCCTCGAAGTGCTTGGTTTCGATCGCGATGAACCGGGCCACGCCGGCCGCCTCGGCGCAGGCCCGCGCGGCCTCCGCGGCCCGCGGATCGAGGTCGCTCGCGGAGAACATGGACGCGGGATCACCGACACGCGACTCGAGCTCCGCCACGAGCCGGTCGGCGAGCGCCTTGTCGCAGTCGCGGAACCGGAAGAACCCATGCGCCCTGCGACGCGCCCGCCACAGCCCGGAAGCCATTCCCGCGGCGATCGTCGCCGCCTCGATCACGAACGTGCCCGAGCCGCACATCGGGTCGAGCACCGGCTCGCCGGTGGAAGGTGCGTCACGCGAATCCGGCCGCCACCAGCCGGCGATCGCCAGGATCCCGGCGGCGAGCACCTCCGAGAGCGGCGCCTCCACCTCGCCCATCCGCCAGCCGCGCTGATGCAGCGACCGGCCGGCCGCGTCGCGGAAGATCGTGGCCACGTCGCCCACGAGGTGCAGCGCGAGCCGGAGCGTCGCCCCGCGCAGCTGGACGCTCGGCCGCTTCCCGCTCGGCGTGCGCAGCTGGTCCACGACCGCGTCCTTCACGATCTGGACCGCGTAGAGCGAGTGCGTGGTGAACGTGTCGTGGATCGCCGCATCGACCCGCAGCGTGTCCGACACCTTCAGTTGCTCCGTCCAGTCGACCTCCCCGAGCGCCCGATACAGCGATTCAGGTGAATCGACGCGAAACCGGCCCAGCGGCTCGAGCACGCGGATCGCCGTGCGGCTCTCGAGCACGGCGCGATAGAGCGTTTCTTTTTCAGCCCCGGGCGACGGCGAGAACTCGATCGTGCGCCGGCCGATCCTCAGGTCGCTCGCCCCGAGGGACTCGAGCTCCCGGGCGAGCACCCACTCCAGGCCCTCGAGGGTGCGCGCCGTCAGCCGCGGCGGCTCGTCGAGCGTCGGGGCTGGCAGCGGCCGTGGCGGCGGCGACGGGGCGGGAAACGGATGGGGCATGATCCGAGTCTACGCCTCGTGCCTCTCGACGCCGCGCGGTGACGGTCAGCGCACCGCGGCCGGGTCCGGAAACCGATCCTGGATCGGCTGCACGCCCATCGGCTCGGTGCGCAGGCCCTCCATCGCCCGCACGCAGGCCTCCGCGGCCGGCAGCGTGGTGATGCAGGGCACGCCGTAGAGCACGCTCGCGGCGCGGATGCGGCCCTCGTCGGTCCGCGCCCCCTTGCCCCGGGGCGTGTTGAAGATCAGCTGCACCGTGCCGTCGATGAGGTGATCGATCAGGTTCGGATGCCCCTCCTGGAGCTTCTTGACCGGCTCCACCGGGATGCCCGCAGCGGCGAGGGCGCGGGCCGTGCCCGCGGTGGCGAGGAGCTCGAAACCGAGCGCCACCAGCCGCCGCGCCACGCCCACCATCTGCTCCTTCGCCTGCTGGCTCGCCACGCTGAGGAAGATGCGGCCCTTTTCCGGCAGGAGGATTCCCGCGGCGATCTGGCTCTTGGCGAAGGCGATGGCGAAGGTGTCGCTCACGCCCATCACCTCGCCGGTGCTCCGCATCTCGGGGCCGAGCGCGATGTCGACGCCGGCGAATTTCACGAACGGGAACACGCTCTCCTTCACGCTCACGTGCGCCGGCACGGGGTCGGCCTCGATCCCCTGCTCCGCCAGGCTCGTGCCCGCCATCGCCTTCACCGCCACCCTGGCCACGGGCAGCCCCGTGGCCTTGGCGACGAACGGCACCGTGCGGCTGGCCCGCGGATTCACCTCGATCACGTACAGCGTGGGGCGGCCGTCCTCCTTCTTCACCGCGAACTGCACGTTCATGAGCCCCACCACGCCGAGGCTCCGGGCCAGCCCCGTGGCCGCAGCCTTGATTTCGGCGATCACGTCGGCGGAGAGGCTGTGCGGCGGAATGCAGCAGGCGGAGTCGCCGGAATGCACTCCCGCCTCCTCGATGTGCTCCATCACCCCGGCCACGACCACGTCGCGGCCGTCGCAGATGCAGTCGACGTCGACCTCGATCGCGTCCTCGAGAAACCGGTCGATGAGCACCGGCTGCCCCTGCGCCACGGCGAAGGCCTCGGCCACGTACCGCTCGAACTGCGGGTGGTCGTAGCAGATCTCCATGGCCCTTCCGCCGAGCACGAAGCTCGGTCGCACGAGCGAGGGGTAGCCGATGCGGGCCACCTCGCGCCGGGCCTGCTCGAGCGTGCGGGCGATCCCACTGGCGGGCTGCTTGAGGCCGAGGCGGTCGAGCAGGTCGCGGAACTTCTCGCGATCCTCGGCCGTCTCGATCGTGTCGACGCTCGTGCCGATGATCGGCAGGCCGGCGGCGTAGAGGGCCCGGGCGAGGTTGAGCGGCGTCTGCCCGCCGAGCTGCACGATCACGCCGTCGGGCCGGATCCGGTCGGCGATGTTGAGGACGTCCTCGCAGGTCAGGGGCTCGAAGAACAGCATGTCGCTCGTGTCGTAGTCGGTGCTCACGGTCTCGGGATTCGAGTTCACCATCACGCTCTCGATCCCCAGTTCGCGGAGGGCGAAGCTCGCGTGGCAGCAGCAGTAGTCGAACTCGATCCCCTGCCCGATCCGGTTGGGCCCGCCGCCGAGGATCATCACCCGCTTCCTGCCCGGGGCCTTGGGCCGCGTTTCGTCCTCCTCCTCCCACGTCGAATAGTAGTAGGGGGTCTGGGCCTCGAACTCGGCGGCGCAGGTGTCGACCGCCTTGAAGGTGGCGAGGATGCCCCGTCGCGTGCGGTCGTCGCGCACCTCCATCTCGGAGGAGCCGAGCAGCACGGCGAGCTGCCGGTCGGAAAAGCCGAACTGCTTCGCCCGGCGGAGTGTCGCGTCGTCGACGGCCGCGAGCGAGCCGAGCGAGCGCAGGAGGCTCTCCAGCTCCACGATCTGCTGCAGCTGGTCGAGGAACCAGGGATCGATGGCGGTGAGCTCGTGGAGCTCGGCGACCGACATGCCGGCCTTGAGCGCGTAGCGCAGGTACCAGACGCGGTCGGGGTCGGGCGTGGCCACCCGTGCCCGGATGTCGTCGAGCGCCGGCTCGGCGGCGGTGCCCCACAGGTCGCGGCCGTCGCAGCCGAACCCGAAGCTCCCCACCTCCAGGCCGCGGAGCGCCTTCTGGAACGCCTCCTTGAACGTCCGGCCGATCGCCATCGTTTCTCCCACGCTCTTCATCTGCGTGGTGAGGCGGGCGTCGGCCTCCGGAAACTTCTCGAACGCGAACCGCGGCACCTTGACCACGACGTAGTCGATCGAGGGCTCGAAGCAGGCCTTCGTCTTCTGTGTGATGTCGTTGGCGAGCTCGTGCAGCCGCCAGCCCACGGCGAGCTTGGCGGCGATCTTCGCGATCGGAAAGCCCGTCGCCTTGCTCGCGAGGGCGCTCGAGCGGCTCACGCGCGGGTTCATCTCGATCACGATCATCCGCCCGTCACGCGGATCGACGGCGAACTGGATGTTCGACCCGCCGGTCTCGACGCCGATCGCCCGGATCACGGCGAAGCTCGCGTCGCGCATCCGCTGATACTGCTTGTCGGTGAGCGTGAGGGCGGGGGCGACGGTGATGGAGTCGCCCGTGTGCACGCCGCAGGGGTCGAAGTTCTCGATCGAGCAGATGATGACGGCGTTGTCGTCGGCGTCGCGCATCACCTCCATCTCGTATTCCTTCCAGCCGAGGATCGACTCCTCGACGAGCACCTCGCCCACCGGCGAGAGGTCGAGCCCGCGCTGGACTTTCTGGTCGAACTCGTCGCGGTTGAAGGCCACGCCCGAGCCCGAGCCGCCGAGCGTGAAACTGGGCCGGATCACGGCCGGCAGGCCGATCTCGGCGAGCACGTCGCGGGCCTCCGGCAAACTCTTCACGATCCGCCCGCGGCAGGTCTCGAGGCCGATCTTCCGCATCGTCTCCTTGAAGATTTCGCGGTCCTCGCCGCGCTTGATCGCGGCCGCATCCGCCCCGATCATCTCCACTCCGTGCTTCGCGAGGATGCCGCGGCGCTCGAGCTCCATCGCGAGATTGAGCGCCGTCTGGCCGCCGAGCGTGGGGAGCACGGCGTCGGGCTTCTCGGCCTCGATCACCTTCTCGAGCATCTGCCAGGTGAGCGGCTCGATGTACGTCCGGTCGGCCGTGCCCGGGTCGGTCATGATCGTGGCCGGATTGGAGTTCACGAGCACGACGCGGTAGCCGTCCTCCCGCAGCGCCTTGCAGGCCTGCGTGCCGGAATAGTCGAACTCGCAGGCCTGGCCGATGACGATCGGCCCGGAGCCGATGAGGAGGATCGTGTGGAGGTCGTCGCGACGGGGCATGGCGGCTCACGCAGGGGCAAAAAAACAAATTTCCCGAACGTAGCATCCCGCCCTCGCATTCGGCAACGGGCGGCTACAATTCGCCATGAATCGCGCGACCCGCCGCGAACCGCCTCCCCTCCTCCGGACCGCCCGCGTCATGCCGCCCGCCACGCCCGCGCTCGACGCCCTGCGCGACGCGCTTCCCGACGACCTCAAGGACATCCGCCTCAACCTCTCGAGCGTGCTCGCGGGCGAGAATCTCCAGCCCGCGCAGGCGCTCGGCACCGCCCTGGCGGCGGCCCGGTTCGCGCGGGCGCCGGCCCTCGCCGCCGCCCTCGAAGCCGACATCCGCACCGGCCTGGGCGACGCGGCCGCGGCCGTCATTTCCGATGCCGTGGCCGCGGCCGGGCTGATGGCGATGAACACCGTCTACTACCGGTTTCGGCACATGCTGGGGAAGGAGTCGTACGAGGCCCGCCCGCCTCGCCTGCGCATGAGCCGCATGGCCCAGCCGGCCACCACGAAGGCCGACTTCGAACTCATGAGCCTCGCCTGCGCCGCCCTGGCCGGCTGCGAGCTCTGCATCAGGAACCACGAGGCGAGCCTCGTGCACCTCGGCGTCAGCGAAGACGCCTGCCACGACGCCGTCCGCATCGCCGCCGTGATCAACGCCGCCGCCCAGTGATGTGGGCGAGTGGGGGCGTGACAGGCTGAAGCTTTTCCCACATGGGAGCGCAAGGCAGTTTCGGCGGAGACGGTCGGTGGGCACGCGCAGACGAAGGGAGTCGTTGAGGACCATCGGCACCTGATCAAAACCCACGAGTTCAGTACTCTCAACACGACCGTAGTCGAGCATGCCTACCGCCGGCTCCGAATGAGGGTAGAAATCAGGGGCACGACAGGCTGAAGCTTTTCCCACATGGGGCATGACAGGCTGAAGCCTGTCCTACGTGGGAGCGCAAGGCAGTTTCGGCGGAGACGGTCGGTGGGCACGCGCAGACGAAGGGAGTCGTTGAGGACCATCGGCACCTGATCAAAACCCACGAGTTCAGTACTCTCAACACGACCGTAGTCGAGCATGCC
>Ga0214923_10006331_pt1 | contig 13353 bp, 17 predicted proteins | sample LL1510_MetaG_FD_177993 | JGI IMG/M metagenome (GOLD analysis project Ga0214923, IMG submission 177993) | Freshwater microbial communities from Lake Lanier, Atlanta, Georgia, United States - LL-1510 | ecosystem: Environmental > Aquatic > Freshwater > Lake | place: USA: Georgia | collected...
AATTTATTCAAGTTTAAGCTAATTAATTATCATCACACCGAGTGCAAATAAATTCCCTGCCGGTGTATACTTAATAGCATTCATACCCCATGGGTGACAGGAGAACAGACATGAGAATGAAGCTGGGAACGTTAAAGAGGATTATTCGAGAGGCAGTTGCAAAGACGATCAATGAGGATGACGATGACAACTTGTCACGTTATGGAAGAAGTCAGGGAATCGGTCCACAGGATGTACCGGGCGGATCAGATCCAAGATCGAAGCACGTTCCTACTGAGGGAGTTTGGCATGCAGAGTGGGATCCGACCGAGGGTTGGTATTTTTATGATGATTCACCATACCCTGCTAAGGGATATTACAGCTCTTCTACGGTAAGAGCTGCTATAGCAGACCTAAATCCACCCATCGTGATTGGTGATACAGGCGTTCCATGGACGCCGTCGACACCACCTCCCGCCAAGTAATTTTGAAGAAATTTATTCGAAAATGACAGATTGATCTTTTTAATTAGAGATATCTGTTCTCCTGCAGCTCCTGGCCGGCCGTCGGGAGCTGATTATTTTTGCATAATTTTTATTCTCCTCACCTCTTAACCAACGCCTGCCCAGTGATATTTACCCACGGGTGATCAATGGACTTCAACAAGGCAGCAGCTGATGCTCTCAGGGAGCTGGGAGAGAAGAGCATCAGGGACATTCAGGTCGAGACGGCGGTGAAGTGGTGCGGTAGGGCCGTGGCCGCTCGAACGATGGGTCTGGATGACCGGGACGTGACGGAGTTCGCTCACGAGGCGATCGAGCACGCAGCGCTGTCGGGCGACGATGAGCTTCTCAGGACCGTGCGCCGCGCCCTGGCCCAGTTCAACATCAGCACGTGACTAAGAAGACCACAGCTCGAGAGACTGTGATTCCATCTCCTCCGATGTCCGGAGAGCTCTGGGAGGTGGACAGGGAGTGGGTCCTGCCTCGACTTCGAGGTGTGACTCCCGATCCAAGATCCTCTGCTGATCCTCCATGCGCTCTAATACTTGGTGGTGCACCGAGCAATCCCTTCACGTGGATAAGCTCTGATCTGTCGAGCGACGGCGAGGTTGTGGATGCCCTCATTGACGGCGAGGTTCACAGCCTCCACAGGTCATGGTTTAGGAAGAGGATTTCTCTTTGATAGGAACTTGACGCTCATCACGTCTTCTCCATCGAGCGGCCTGTCGATCCTCGCAGGGAGGTCGCACTTTCTGATCGCCATGGCGAGGTGCGCATCGCACACAACGTACTTTCCGCCTTCACCGCACAGCTGCCACCTGTAGGGACCGTAGCAGGGCGGGTCTGTCTCCGCCATGAACCTGCACATCTTCATCGTGTCCCTGGGCCTCCCGGGTCGCGCAGGTGTCGTATCGTCCTGTGTATCGTCATCAGTTTTAAGAGACTTAGAGTTGTGGCGGTAACGCATGTCCTTAAGTATATTTTTAGGATATGCCAATTTACCTTTACAACAATTTAATTTGATCTCCATCATTTTCACACACCTTCCAGTGCATTGTTCTCAACTCCTGTGTTAGAATAGGAGCATGAGGTACAAATTTAAGCTGGGTCAGCTGGTCAAGGTTGTTCAAGACTACGGAGGAGAGCCCATGCCTGTGTGTCGCATTGATGATCCCTGCACAGGTAACATTCAGGAGTACTTGAAGTGGCCCCTCCTAGAGAACAAGCTGCTTCTCGTGGTCGCCCGACTCGGACCTGAGATCGGAATTCACCATACTAGGTATGTGCTCATGATGGGAAATGAGTTCTATGAGTGCACTGCTGGGCACTTGGTGTCAGCTGAGTGAGAGGAGGAGTTTCAGTCATGTCACCCATTGATCCCGGAAGTCTCTACCTCGTGGACAGTGACCGACCTGACTCGGCATCGTACATCGACGTGTACCAGCTGAGCGACACACCACTTCGCCGGGAGTATCTCGACAGGGGCGCATTCCTGGTCGACAGGCTCGTTCCAGGTGATGTTGTGCTTCTCCAGGAGGTTGAGCACAGCAACCCAGGAGAGGCCAGCGTCTGGGTGGTGCTTTACCGGGGTGGGAAGATCGGCAGGCTCATGCTCAGGGAGAGAGACCGTCGTTCACTCAGGTATATTAGGCCTGACTGCCCAGGCTTTTCAGCGGAAGACTAATTATATAATCGGAGGAAACGTGCGCGTATTCATCATTCTACTCATCATTTCGATCACAGCCCTATTCGCCCAGAGGGCGCGCGGCCAGGAGCCTGATATTCGTGAGATTCGTCCTGCAGTGATGCTGCTCGTGGACACCTCTGGATCCATGAGCTACGATGTGGCCTCTCCCTCATCGAGGCCGTTTGGTCCCGTGTGCACAGGAAATCGATCGAGGCCAAACACGAAGAGCCGCTGGATATCCCTTCTCGAGGCGCTCACTGGGACCTATGATAACTACTACTGCACCGCGATCGACAGGCGCATCTATCGAGGCGCAGCAGATCAGTATTACCCGATACCGTACTACGCTCCCAGCGGGAACCAGCAGCCGAATGGGCTTCTGGATACCTACCGGGACAGGGTCAAGTTCGGCCTCATGACGATGGACCCGGTGTACGGTCTCGAGGGATTCGAGTCCTCTGCGTACTACTACATCACACCCACTGCGTACTCGAGCAGAATCGCACAGGTGACAGGAGCCCTAGGGGAGTACTCATACGGACCGCCGCGGCCTGTCTCTTGGCCTGGGTGCGTCACTGCGTACGTGTCGAATGGGGGTGCCAGGAGAGCCCCAAAGGGATCTGAGGTGATACCTGGTGGACTCATTTCGGTCGGGAATGACTCTGCCGATCACCTGATCACAAATTCCCAGACCCAGTCCTCCCTGCTATCGATCAGGCCCTATGGTGGGTCTCCCATCGACGCACTGCTGCAGGACTTCGAGCTCTGGGCAGAGACAGACGAGGACATCGCCTCGGGATCCGATCCCCTGGCCGCCTGCAGGTCTAGATACGCCATCCTGATCTCCGACGGAGAGGGAGACACGTTCTACAGGAGGATTGGTTGCGAGACGCCCGGGAGCGTCTGTCCGTACGATCGAGAGGTGGAGACCGTCAGGCGCCTGTGTCAGTTCGATGGGACACGATGCCAGGGACTGATTGAAGGTCTCTACGCTGTAGGGTACTCAGTGTCATCTGCAGTGGGCCTCGCCAACATGAACCAGATCGCAGTTGCCGGTGGGACAGGATCTGCGTACTCTGCTGATGATGCCCTCGAGCTCATCGCATCCCTCTCTGAAGTTCTCGACAGGTCGGCGACTGGTGCCACAACGAGGACGACCCCGGCATATGCCCAGAGCGAGCAGATGTACACAGCGACCTCATCTGATCCAGGTCAGCAGTACGAGTTCACATCAGGATTTATCGTTGGAAACTCCTCGAGGCCATGGCGAGGTGTGCTCGAGCGCAAGAGGTACGCGTGCACGGATCCGGACCTGCCGGCCGCAGAGCAGCCGATGCTGCCGGGCGATAGCTTCCACGGCGTCCTGAATGCAAGGAACCTATCTCTGCAGCCCAGGAACCTATTCACGGCAGGGATCAACAGCGCCGTCAGCGCGAGGGGTGTCATCACGGCCCCTGTTGCAGTGGCAGATAGGCTTCCAGTTGGATCCACCAGAGGATCAACCAGGACGCAAAATTCTCTGCACAGTCCCGTCTCGTCCATCAGCCCGTCTGTCTTTGGGTACTCCACCGGTCCAGTGTCGACTCAAGAGGCTGCGAGATCTGCACTCATGCTCTGGCTGACAGGTGCCAGCAGGCCTGGCTCTCGGCTGGGGGACATCTACCACTCGAGCCCTGTCGTCATCACCCGTCCCCGAATGGACATCGCTGACATGTCATACAATATGTTCAGGCAGCGCCCGGAAGTCTTGGCGAGACCCGTGGTTCTCTATGTGGGCACGAACGATGGAATCCTCCATGCCTTCAACGCCGAGACGTACACACCTCCCAGTGGGGGATCAGTGATCCGGTCTGGTGAGGAGCTCTGGGGTTTCGTCCCACCTGCAGTCCTCCCGAGGCTAAAGGACGCTGCTGCGTCCCACCAGTTCCTCGTCGATGGGACGCCCGTTGTGAAGGAGGTCTTCATGCGTCGATCACCTGGAGAGGCTGCCCGGGCTGACTCATACCGCACAGTGCTCCTCGCAGGTCTCAGGGGTGGCGGGCCCCACTACTACGCGCTCGATGTTACAGATCCTCTGAACCCCCAGTTCATGTGGCAGTTCACCAGGCCTGAGATGGGACCCACCGTCGGACGCCCCGCGCTGGCTCAGGCCCTCGTTCGGATCGACGGCGTGCTTCAGGAGCGAGCTGTGGCGATCCTCGGCGGCGGCGGCGGTGAGCTCGAGGTGCTGCCAACCAATCCGGGCAGGGGATGGGGTGCGTGCAGGGTGCCTCCTGGTGCATCTCGCGCTCAGACTCCACTCACAGCTCCGGGTCGAGCATCACGGCGGTGCTGGCTCGGGAACCAGGGCCGTGGGCTCTACGTGGTCGATGTCGCCTCCGGCGAGGTGATTCGGGAGTTTGTCGGAGGCGATATCACGAGTCCTATGACGGGCGGAGTCAGTCCGTTCACCGGTGATGTCGGCACGATCTCCACACGAGCCTATATGACTGATGCCGACGGAGTCCTGTGGCGCCTCGACATGTCATCAGTCGATCCGCTGAGCTGGACGCTTCGAGCAGTGCACGACCTCTACTGGAGCGACACTGCTCTCGACGGCGCAGACTCCCAGGATCCTCCAATTGTGAGCGTAGATGACTACGGAAGCGTTGTGGTGATTGCAGGGACCGGAAACGTGGACGACCTCGAGGGAACAGACCTGTATCGGGTCGCTTCGGTCACGGATGGATTGGCATCCAGTTCACCTGGAGCGGTCACATACTCTCCCACTGTGAACTGGGAGCTTGGGCTCAGACCAGGCGAGCAGGTTGTGGGACCGATGGAGCTCTTTGATTCTCGAGTCTATTTCAGCACATTCTCATCCACATCCAACCCCAGGGACATGTGTCAGTGGGGTAGCGGAAAGCTGTGGGGTGTGGGATACTTGTCTCCAGGAACGGGACCGACAGGCTACGCGACATCGGGCATGCCATCGCCCGCAGCGTCGATGGTCGCTGCTGATGGAAGTCCCACACACTTCACTCAGACGCCCAGCAACATGATCGCAGTTGGCGTCGCAATCAGGCAGGCACCCACCTGCATTAGCGGAGTGACGGAGATCGATCCCTATTCTGCGGGCTCGAGGTATCGTATGAGCCGAGTGGGAGGCGGAGAATTCAGCCTCGTCTCGCAGGCATCAGGGTCAAACTCCTCGAGGACCGCGAGCAGTTCCATCGATGTCCTATCTATTAGACTGTCTTCACCCCCATCACTCACTAGAATTATATCACACACATCTGTAGATTAGAAAGTCACAATAGGTGACTCCAGGTGCTCTTCTCAGAGCAGTGAATGTTATAACTCATCTGGCGTATGAGAGATTACTGTGTGTCATCTAGCTCTCCGAGATCAGCTGTGTCACGGCCTCTAGGCATATAAGAGAGTCTTGTTCAGAATAAAATGATATATGACACTAGTGCTAGCGCGTCTTTCAAAGGGATCACTTTTGTCTCCTGACCCAGGAACATCCTTGATGGTCATAGAGCCTCCGGCCTTCTTCGAGGAGTACAAGAGTACATACACTCCGTGGCTTACAATATCCTCGTTTGACAGTAAGATCATTGCAAACACAGAGTCTATTTCTGGACATGGTGAGATTCTCTTTTACCTTGGTAGCTACGATCATTCACACCCATCTCTTTTTGAGTGGGTCAATCCTCCAATTTCAATGGCTAGAAAAAGATCTATAAGGAGAGTCCATGAGGTGCTATGGAGGGGATCTGTGTTCAGAGTAAAGTCCGACCACCTCAGTAAATTTTGTAGTCGCTATAAAAATAAAGTTAAAAAAAGTGATCACTAGGGGGTTTTCGCAGCTAAGACTGTGATTATCGTGATCATGTGAGGTAGATAGATCACCTCACCAAAAAAAGGAGAAATATAAGAATGAGCAATCTCACAACACTTGGAAGCCTTGGATTTATTCCCACGTATCGAGTATTTGATGAGTTTGATACACTTTTTGACACGCTCCTGGGAGATAGAAAGAGCGGAACTAGGTCCCTTGTATCGACTCCCCGAGTCAACGTGGAGGAGACAACATCTGGGTATGATATTCACATGGCAGCTCCAGGTCTGTCAAGAAGTGACTTTAAGATTCACACAGATGGAGGACACCTCACAGTGTCAGTTGAGAAGTCAGAGAAGGATGATAAGACAAATTTTCTAACTCGTGAGTACTCCTACACATCTTTCTCTCGTTCATGGAAGCTTCCTACGAACGCCAACCCTGAGGGAATTGGAGCGAGATACGAGGCAGGAGTTCTCACCGTCTCTGTGCCCACGAATTCCAAGAAGTCATCCAGATTTGAGATAAAGGTGGAGTGATCTCAAGGAAAATTTAAAAGTGTTCGGGCGGCCAGTGGCCGCCCGAAATGTTTATACAGTTATAATTATTCGTAATGAAAAAGAAACAATATGAGCTTCTTCGAGCGGTCATTCGTGAGGAGATCGGTCACAATTTTAAAACAAAGGACAATGATCCCTACAAGTTTTATGAGACTGATCCAGAAATTCACGTTGAGATGTACCCAACAGAGAACGGATTCAGCGTCCAGATAACTGTTCCTGAGGATGAGTCAATGTCGTCTTATGTGAGATCATTTCCGACTCAAGCTGAGTGCGATCTCTACGCCAGAAACTACGTCGATAGAGTCAGGGGACTTCTTTCGAACAGAAAAATCAATAATTAGTGATATTAACTTTGGGATTAAACAAGTAGATTTTACTTGAAATAAGCCCGGAGCTCCTAATGTCAAGTAAATTTTTCAGAGAGATGACGCCATTTGAGCCAAGAGAAGAAAAGTATCACTACATTCCTCAGGAAAAATTTCGACTTCGAACGACAATAATTGAGAACTCAGAGTTTGAAGACGATGAACTTGTGTACACAGAGGCGAGGGAGAAGGAAGTAAACTTCTCAACATGCAGAGATCATCTACCTCAATTTTTTATTGACTCCCGAGTGCAAGTGAGAATGACGGAGACCATGGGCATGGGCTGTTTTTCCCTTGATGATATTCCAAAGAATACTCTAATAGAGTCCTCTCCTGTCCTCCTTGTTCACAATGACACATTCAAGAACTTGAACTCAATGAATGGGGGAAAGCACAAGCTTTCAGAGTATCCGTTCAACTGGGGAAGGGACGGCTGTCTAGCATTCTCCCTGGGATATGGTGGACTTTACAACCATAATCCATTTCCCAGTGTCGTCTGGAGGCCAAACTATGAATTTCAGTCCATGCAGTTTGTGACGACGAGGAGCGTCACAAAGGGAGAGGAGCTATTTATAAGGTACCTCCCACTCAGCAAACTAGAGAACCTATGGTTTTACGACGAGGACTCAGACAAGTATCTCAAGCAAAGAGGAGAAAAAGCTCCTCAGAGCATGGGAAATGTCATGTCATGGAATGTCAAATAAATAATTTTAAATCTGGCCTGCAGGTAATATTTACCTGCTAGTTAATACCGGAGAAATGACAGCCATGACAGCCATGACAAGAATCACAGAGTCACAGCTTAGGTCCCTTATCAGAGAGGGAATTAGTGAAGTTAAAACTGAGATGTATTCTAGAAACCTCTCTAGGCGTCTTAATTTAAAGATCGCTGAGAGAAAATTAGTACATTTACAGAATTTAATAAATGAGGCCACAGTCATTCTCGGAGACTCTCGCCTCAACGAGGGCTGGTTTGATGACATAAAAAGAAAGATTAAAGATAAAGCATCAGAATTTAAGGGTGGACCTAGCGCTGCGGTATCAACTCTTGGTAGAACTTTTATTCCAGGCTATTCAAAAGAAGGCGGTCTTAAGGCAAGTGATTTAGAGAAAATTAGCAAAACTACAAAACCTGTTGAAAATCTTTTAAAAAAGATCGATCCAGCACTTAAGCGTCTTAGAGATACAAAAGTTGGAGATCTTGCAGAAGGATTAGGTCTAATAGCATTAGACGGGTATATAGGAACAGTGACAGATGCCTTAAGGGCTTTTGAAGATCTTACTGCAATGTATGAGGAAAATCCTGAGCTAGTAGATAGTGATTCTTATCTATCAGCTGCAGCAAAAATTCAAGAAAGTTTTGAGCAGGCAAAAGAAATTATAACAATTCTTCAAAAGCATATTCAGCAGGCTTCAATTGATCTTAAAATGAAGCCATCTCCAGTGAGAGGAGAAGCTGGTAAATATGTCTCAGGAGACAAGTTTAAGGGTCTAGGAAGATAGTCAATCTTTACTATTAAGAATAGATAAGCTTTGAGAGGCCACCCAGAAAATATTTTTCTCGAATAAGACTTGAAAATACACTTCTGTAAAGTCTGATCCAATTAAAATTGCAGCAAAAGATTTTTTAAAAACTTTTGGATCATCAAAGTCTGGAGATGATTTATCCTCATTATTGTTCCAAAAAAGTGTATGATTGTGATCAATGTGAACAAGATCTCCAGCTCTGAATTTTTCTGTCATTTTAGTTGGACTCCTAGCCCTAAGATATCATAAATACACTTATCTTTGCACACAATTCTATCCTAGAATAGTTTAAAAAAATATTAATGTTTTTATTATTATTCTAGCTTTGATGCAAGTGAGGAAAATATGATCTTAAAGCGGAGAGTGAGAAGGTCTAGATCTCGAATGAACACAGTTCATGAGATCGAAGAGCCGACATTTGATTCTCACACTGAACTAGCAGATGACCCAGGACACCACCCAGGAGGCATGGGATCTGAGAAGGGGGTCGCTGTGGAGGAGAATAGGATATACTTCTACGCTCCCGTCACAGACTCCACAGTTCTCGATCTCAATAAAGCTATTCGAAGCCTGGACATCGAGATGCAGTGCCTCAGCGTCAGATTTGGTGGCGGCACCTTCCCAGTTGAGCTTCACATTCACTCACCGGGTGGCGACCTCTTCTCAGGTCTCGCCGCGGTCGACACGATCAGGTCAGTCAAGACTCCTGTGCACACCTATGTTGATGGATCAGCAGCCTCCGCAGCAACACTCATGAGTCTCGCAGGTGACAAGCGCTTTATCTACAAGAACTCATTCATGCTCATCCACCAGATATCATCGATGATGGTTGAGGGGACTCACGAGCAGTTCAAGGATGAGTTTGAGAACCAGCAGCGGCTCATGAATAGAATTAAGGACCTCTACCGAGAGAAGGCACACATGAGCGAGGAGACTCTCGAGGACCTACTCAAGCACGATCTCTGGCTTGATGCTGACAAGTGTCTCCAGTATGGTCTGGTGGATCAGGTTCTCTGATCTTGTACATTGCTCTATAGAGACATACAATAATTAGAACCCAATATCATCAACACATCCATTGCACTTTGTGCACAAGTGGAGTGAAATAAGTGAATATTTTTGTTCTAAGCGGCATGCCACAAGAGGCAGCAGAGTACCACTGCAATAAACACGTAGTGAAGATGATCCTAGAGAGTGCGCAGATGCTGTGCACGGCCCACTGGTTCTCTCACTTGCATGCTAAGGGAAAGAGGATCAGCGATTTTAAACGTGTCCGTGATGCTCAGGCCTGGCTGAGATCTGTGGTGGATCCCGATAAACAGCCGCCCTGGAGCATGACCCACATCAACCATCCATGTAGTGTGTGGACCCGTGAGAGCACTGCCAACTACGAGTGGCACTCCCAGCTTGGCCTCGCCCTCTGCGATGAGTACACCCGGCGGTATGACAAGGTGCACAAGTCAACCAGTGTTCATCTGTGGCTCTCACAGAACGTGCCAACCTTACCCACATCCTCGAGGACAGACCATCCCCAATGCGTCCCAGATGACTGCAAGACAGCTTCACATGACCCTGTCTCGGCCTACAGAAGCTACTACAATCGATACAAGAACAAGTTTGCTGTGTGGGAGCCTCGGTCTCGCACGCCCAGTTGGTACACAGGAAAGTGAGACTCATGCAAGACTACAGTAAGTTTTTCCCCTACGACAGCATTCGAGATCAGCAGCGGGAGGCAATTGAGTTCTGCCTGAACAGCCTCTCATCCGGAAAGCGGTTTGTGGTGATTGAAGCCGGCACAGGAGTGGGAAAGTCCGCAATTGGATTCACTATTGCAAGAGCATACTCTGCACTGAACTCTCCTAGTGTAGATCCTGTGACAGACCAGACTTCTGAGCCTGGAGCGTGGTTTGTTACTACACAGAAGATCCTGCAGGACCAGTACACTCGAGATTTCCACAAGATTGGCCTTCGATCGATCAAGAGCTCAAGCAACTACCAGTGCAAGTTCAAGAAGCACAACACTTGCTCCGACAGCCAGAAGGAGCTGAAGGTGGAGGAGAAGGGCAGTAAGTTCTGGAACGCCTGCACGATTGGTTGCATCTACAAGGCAGAGAAGCAGGAGTTTTTAAAGTCCAACTCCTCGGTCACCAACTTCCCATACCTTCTCACTGAGGCGAACTACTCAGGGAAGATCACAAAGCGGCAGCTGCTGATCATCGATGAGGCGCACAACACGGAGGGTGAGCTGAGCAAGTTCATCGAGGTCGTGGTCTCCGAGAGATTCTGCACTACCGTTCTCAAGACCGACTTCTTCAAGCCAAAGACACAGCATCAGGCACACACGTGGATCAAGGATGTCTACCTGCCAAAGGTTGTGTCACACGTGAGGCACGTGGAGCAGATGCTTGAAAAGTATTCAGGCATCAAGGACAAGCTCAATGACTTTATTGCTCTGTCCCGTCAGATTGACCTCCTCAAGGGGCACAAGGAGAAGCTTTCCAAGTTTGTGGAGGTGTACGATGCGGATAACTGGGTGTTTGAGTTCCTTGAGGCGGATGGAAAGTCGATGTGCAAGCTCTCCTTTAAGCCTATCGACGTGGCGCCGTTTGCCGAGAGCATGCTGTTTCGCCTAGGTGAGCGTGTGATTCTCATGTCTGCTACGATCCTCAACAAGGACGCCTTCTGTCAGTCACTGGGCATCAAGCCTGAGGAGGCTGAGTTTATTGGCCTTCCCTCTCCTTTCCCCATTGAGAATCGACCGATCTTCTTCTTTCCGGTTGGAAGCATGACGCAGAACGGAATCGATAGCTCTCTTCCAAAGCTCGTAGAGGCGATTCGAAGCATCATGGAGGAGCACAAGAATGAGAAAGGCATCATTCACACACACTCCTACAAGATTGCATCGTATATCAAGAAGCACATCAAGTCAAAGAGGCTACTGATGCACGAGACACACGATAGGGATGAGGTGCTGGCAAAGCACATGGCATCCAGGGAGCCCACGATTCTTCTATCACCGTCAATGTCTGAGGGAGTGGACCTCAAGCAGGACGCATCACGTTTTCAGGTGATCTGCAAGGTTCCCTATCCCTACCTGGGAGATAAGCTCGTCAGTAAGAGGATGCACAAGTGGGAATGGTGGTATCCTCTTCAGACCGCAAAGACAATTGTGCAGTCTGTTGGTAGATCCATTCGAAGCTCGGACGATCACGCGGTCACATATATTCTTGACTCAAACTGGGAAGCATTCTACAAGAAGAACAAGGACATGTTTCCTGAGGACTTTAGTAGGTGCATCAAGAAGACATGATCTAGTAGGAGCTAATAGTTATCGCTTAGATGTCAGGAATACTCACCATATTTGATTTTGATGACACTCTGATTTCTTCAGAGACTGAGGTCATTGTTAAACACTCTGACGGTAGAATTTCATACCTAGACAGCGAAGAGTATGCAAAATATGAGCCCCTGCCCGGAGATAAGTTTGACTTCTCAAACTTCGATGTGTATCCAAAGAGTCCTAAGAGAGTTCACCACACATTTGATGAGCTGGACTCTGCAATCTCTAGGGGAGATAGAGTCATAATACTGACAGCGCGTGGATCTGCAATTCCAGTTAATGAATTTATGATAGATCACGGATATGGGATTGAAGTGGTTGCTGTTGGAAGCTCTGATCCTCGTGCCAAAGCTCGTGTAGTCCTCGATATGATTAAGGATGGGGACTTTGATCTTGTTCAGGTATTTGAGGATAATGCCACAAATATTCGAGCAATAAAAAAAGTGGTGACGGACAAGGGTGTGGGATTTAAATCTACTCTCATTGACTCCTCACTCAGGCAAAATTTAATAGAAAGACTCTCTAGAAGGGATTTAAGAATGTCCAGAAAGTATCCTGTTGGTGCTGGAATGATTGTTATTCGGATGTTCGATGATGGTCTTAAGGTGCTGGTACTCAAGGATGCACAAGGAGAGTTTGATCTTCCAAAGGGAAAACTTGATCCAGGTGAGGAATTATTTGACTGCGCAGTTAGAGAGACAAGTGAAGAGGCGTCCATCGATGATATTAGATTTCCGTGGGGCAAGGAGTGCTTTAAAATGGAAAATCTAACATTTTATGTCTGTGAGACCGATCAGGATCCTGTAATTAGAGAGAATCCTGAGCACGGTTTTCTTGAGCATGAGTCGGCCTCGTGGATTTCTCCCCTGGAAGCGCACGAATTGCTACCTGACTTTCTTAAGCCTGCAATGTCGTGGGCAATTCACAGACTAGTTTATTGATATGAAATGGACAGCTATACTTATGCATAGATGTCCATATTCAGAGAACACAAGACGATAGCTGACAGGTCTGCCTCAGACCGTAGAAGGCACAAGAGAAAGATTGAGGATGCCATCAAGGAGGGCATTCATAATATCGTTTCCGAGGAGTCCATAATTGGGCAAGAGGGACGTAAGAAGATCAATATTCCTGTCCGAGGCATCAAAGAGTATCGATTCATCTACGGAGAGAACGAAAAAAATCAGAAGGTTGGCTCTGCTCCCGGAAAGGACATTGGTCGCGGCCAAAAGGTGGGTGAGGCTGAAAAGCCCAGTAAGGGTAAGGGTGGAAAAGGAAGCAACGAGAAGGGAACTGAGTTCTACGAGGTTGAGATCACTCTGGAGGAATTGGCACACTACCTTTTCAATGACCTCGAGCTCCCAGACCTCGCTCGAAAGAGCATAAAGAACATCACCGGTGAGAAGTGGAAGAGGCATGGATACCGAAGTGATGGAATAAGGCCTCGTCTGGATAAGAAGCAGACAGCCATTAATAGGATCAAGAGAATGAAGGCGACTCAGTTTCGAAAGAATAACGAGGAGCTTGTTCCCAATCCAAATGCTACAGAGGACGAGGAGGATGAGC
>Ga0214923_10006333_pt1 | contig 13345 bp, 7 predicted proteins | sample LL1510_MetaG_FD_177993 | JGI IMG/M metagenome (GOLD analysis project Ga0214923, IMG submission 177993) | Freshwater microbial communities from Lake Lanier, Atlanta, Georgia, United States - LL-1510 | ecosystem: Environmental > Aquatic > Freshwater > Lake | place: USA: Georgia | collected 2015-10-15
TCCTGAAATTAATCAACTTATGGGTGTTGCTTCTTTAACTGGTTTTGGTTCTGGTGTCTATGCTCGTTGGTTAGATTTCCCTGGAGAGCAACTTATTGCTCAAGTTGAAGTTGAAATTGGAGGTCAACGAATTGATCGCCAATATGGTGATTGGATGCACATTTGGAATCAACTTACAATGACTTCTGAACAACAAAGGGGATACTTTAAAATGATTGGTAATACCACTCAACTTACATTCATTACTGATCCATCTTTCTCTGATGTTGATGGTCCTTGCGACTCACTTGCTCCTCGTCAAGTATGTGCTCCTCGTAATGCTCTTCCAGAAACTACCCTTTATATTCCTCTTCAATTCTGGTTCTGCTGCAATCCTGGATTAGCACTACCCCTCATAGCTTTACAATACCATGAAGTTAAAATCAACCTTGATATTCGTCCAATTGATGAATGTTTATGGGCAGTTACTACTCTCAGCTGTAATTCAAATGATGTTCGAACAACTAACTCCGCATATGCTTCAAATCAATACCAAGCAGGTCGTCCAGTTCCTGCAGCAATTGCCTACAACCAATCATTAGTTGCTGCATCCCTTTATGTAGATTATGTTTTCCTTGATACTGATGAAAGGCGTAGGTTTGCTCAAAATCCACATGAATATCTTATTACTCAACTCCAATTCACTGGTGATGAATCAGTTGGTAGTTCAAGCAACAAGATTAAACTCAACTTCAACCACCCAGTCAAAGAACTTGTTTGGGTAGTTCAACCTGATCAAAATGTTGATTATTGCTCTTCTCTCGTTTGTGATGCTCTTCTCTTCAAAGTTCTTGGAGCACAACCATTCAACTACACTGATGCAGTAGATGCTTTACCAAATGCTATCCATGCTTTTGGAGGTCCTGCTTCTATTGCTGCTGATAGCCGTTCTTACATTGATGCTCGTGGTCTATTCCATGATGCAGGTGCTATTGATGAAGTTGTTGGTGCTGGTTTCACTGGTTATTGGCATGGACCACAAAATCCATACAATGAACCAAATTTAGGTGGAATTGGTGTTCCATCAACAAATGTTGATGGTTTAAATCTTGATGCTTCAATCCTTGCTCAACTCCAAGATCTTTCTGCTAACCACAACCAAAACTCCAATGTTTCTGATGCTGGAACTTTTGTTCTTTCTGAAACTTCTCTTGATCTTCACTGTTGGGGACAAAATCCAGTTGTAACTGCTAAACTCCAACTTAACGGACAAGATAGGTTCTCCGAGCGTGAAGGTTCATATTTCAGTTGGGTTCAACCATATCAAGCCCATACTCGTAATCCAGATGAAGGTATTAATGTTTACTCATTTGCTCTTCGTCCAGAAGAACATCAACCATCAGGAACTTGCAACTTCTCTCGTATTGATAACGCAACTCTTCAACTTGTTCTTTCTAATGCTACTGTTGAAGGAACCAAGACTGCTAAAGTTCGCGTTTATGCTACCAATTACAACGTGCTACGTATAATGTCGGGGATGGGTGGTCTTAACTTGATAATTACTCTAATTATTCTAATCAGGACCAAAAAGCAGTATGCCATAGTAAAGCGACCTCTTACTATGGAAAACCATTTATGCCGTCGCATTAATAACCCAAGGCTAACTGCTAGTGATAGTTATATTTTATGACTATTGCAACATATCTTGTTGTTCGGGAAAACCCTTAGAGCTTTTTCTACCAAGGATAAATACGAAAGTTTTATCTGGCTAAGAGTAATTAACTTAGGTATGGTAATAATGAAAAAGATTGGGCAACCCGCATGTTTACTACCTAAAATCGTTATGATAGATCATGGTAGGGCGTCAGAGACTGAACGGATATGGGTCAATAATGAAGGTCTAATCAACTGGAATTGGCTTAAGATACAGTCCTTCCCAATTGGAAACTTTTGGGGTTAAAAGTGCTTATTCTAATTAAATTTTCAAGTTCATTATTTTTATCTTTTTATATAAAAATTAAAAATTTTATAATTAAATAATTAAATTTAATTATAAAAAAATTGAATTAATATTCTTTTATTTTATGTATTTTTATAAAAAACAAATATTTCATATTCTAATTACTTATAATAAATAAAATGGAAATTAAAAATACTAATTATTTTGAAAATATTAAAAATGAAATTGAAAATAAATATATAGTATTAGAATATAATAAAGGACATTATAAACATATTGGAAGACATGCTAATAAATATAAAAATCCTTATTGGATTATTAGTAAAGAAAATATTATTATTATTTTAATGTATTGTGAAAAAAATACAATAATAGAATTATGTGAAGAAAGTTATAACAAAATATTAGAATATGAAAAGAATAATAATATTAAAATTACTTGGTTCAAAGATTATAATGGATATATTGTTGGAAATAATAAATTATATATACATCAAATTATAACTAATTGTTATGGAAATGGAAGAGGAACAAATTATTTAAGTGTAGACCATATTGATAGAAATCCTCTAAATAATAAAATAAATAATTTAAGAATTGCTACAAGAAAACAACAAGAAGAAAATTCAAAAGGAATAGCAGAAAATACTAAAAGAGCAAGAAAAAAAAATGCAAAACCATTACCTAATGGAATTAAACAAGAAATGATGAAAAAATATGTTGTTTATTATCATGAATGGTTAAATAAAGAACATACAAAATATAGAGAATTTTTCAAAGTTGAAAAACATCCAAAATTATCTAAAAATTGGATAGGCACAAAATCTAATAAAATAAGTATTTTAGAAAAATTAGAACAAGCCAATAAATTTGTTGAAGAATTTAATAAGTCATAATTAAATTTTATCTCATTTTTTTAAGTTGGTGTAATATAATATTCATATTTTTCTTTATTTTTTCAAAAATAAATAATACTTCATATACATTTGTTTTTCTTTTTTTTATTTTTTTAGTTTTAATATATTTAAATAAAGTATTTCAATTTTTATTTGACTTTAATTTTTTTACATTTTAAAATAAAATATCAAAACATTTAATAATATGAACTAAAACTTGATAATCATATTCATTTATTTTATTAAATAAATTCCAAGCATTTTTTTTATGATCATAATTTATAAATTTAGATTTATAAATAGTTAATATTTTATTAACATTCGTCCAACCATCATTTTTTATAAACCATCTTTCTTTTATATTATTATTTGAAATTGAAATATAAAGTAATTCTATTTTTGATTTATTTTCTTCATAACAACAAAAACCTTTTTCAAAAATATAACATTCTTTTGAATTTTCATTACGAATTAAAAAATAATCTTTTTTATTTTCATAATTATCAAAAATATCTTTTAAATTTGGATATTTTTCTCTTAAAGTATTTGGATAATGTATTCTATAAAAATTTATATAAAATATAATAAATTCACGAGGAACTTTAATTAATTTATTTAAATCATCTTGTAAAAATATTATATTTTTTTCAATTTTATTATTCATTTAATTTTAATTATTTTAATTAAATTTTAAATTAAAATTATTCTTAAAATTATTCTTAAAATATTAAATAAATATTTAATAATTATTTATTTAATAAATAATAAAAATATTTTAAATATTTTTTATTTATTATTTAATATTTTTTTATTTTATATTTTATAATAATCATTTTTTATCACTTTTTTATAAAAATACTAAAAAATGAAATATAAATATTAAAAATCCATTTTTATTTCTTCTATATTTAATTCTTCTTCTACATTTAAATTTTCTATATTTTTTAAATTTGAATAATCAAAATATTCTAATTTTTCATAATAATTATTTAAATTTAAATATAAATTTGTGTTATTATTTAATATTTTTTTATTTATATTTGAATATTCTTCAAAATTAAAAATAAAAAATTTATTATAAATATTAAAACCAGTAAGATCTATATTTCCAATATCATAAAATATATTAGATAATTCTTGTAAATTTTTTTCTAAACTTCTTATAAAATATATAATATACTTATTGTTATTTTCTATTATTTTAATATTTTCTAATATATCTTTTTCAGTTTCAGGAAAATTATTATTTATATTAATTATTAAAGTTTGTAAAAAATCTTCTATAAATTTATTAATTTTATTTTTATTATTTAATATATTTTTATCATATTGAATAGAAAATTCTATATTTTGTAAACTATTTTCATATAAATTTAAAGATTTATATTCTTTGTATGCTTGTGAATTATATATATTAGTTGCTGTTTTATTATTATATACTAATCTTAAATTATAATTTGTATCATCACTATTATTAATTTCATTTATTGTATCATTTATTTTATTATTTATAAATATAAATAAATTATAATAATAATCATTATTATAAAAAGAATAATCAATATAAAAATTATATATTATATTTTTCTTATTTTTTAATCTTAATAAATATTCATATATAAATCTATCATTGATTATATAATCTTTATCATATTCTATATGTCTTTCTTTTTCATTTGCATTATTATAACTAGAACTAGGCATATTTATATTATAATCTAAATACAACATATTTATAAAATTATTCATAAAACAACTACCTAAAATATCATCATCATTAAAAAAATCATTTAATAGTATATTTAAATATACATATAAAAATTTATAACTATTTTCTATATTAAAAGGTGGATTAAATATTTTACTATATAAATTTTCTATTAATTGTTGAATAGTTCCCAAATTTTGAATATTTTGATTTCCATAATCTAAAATAAAATTAAGTTTTTCACCACTTTTAATATTATATTCAAATACTTGATAAGATTGAATATTAAAGCCAATTAATCTAGAACAATGTAATAATATTGTGTCTAAAATTCTTTGTTTTTTATTCATAGATAAATGACTTCCTATTAAATCTTTATTATATGTTATAAATTTATTAATAATATCTTCATTTATTTTAAAAATATTATAATTATAAAAATCCAAATCTTTATCTTTATATAAATTTAATAAATTAACACAATTATTATATTTTTTATCTTCATTATTTCCATATAAACATATTATATCACTTAAAAATTCTACTCTTTTTTGTCTTTTTCCAAGTTTTTTTAATTGTAATATATTATTAAATAATATATTTGTTTCTATTACTTTAACTAAATCTTTAATTGCATGTTTTAAATCATAACAATGTAAATGAAATTTATGCATTTGTTTTTCTCCTTCTAATGTTATATCTCCATAAAATTCAAATTTTTTAGATGTTATATATTCATCATATTTTGATATTCTATCTGAACTTGAATAATCTATTATTGAAATATCTATTAATTCAACAGCAGTTTTTATATTTGAACATGGTATTTCTACATTATTTAATGGATTCATTATTTTTTTAGTATTAAAATTTAACATTAATCTATGAAGATCAAAAATTATATTTATATCTTGAAGATTTAATTTTGTATTTTGATAATATAAAAATGAATTGCTTGGTATTTCTTCTGTTTGATTTTTTATTTTATAATTAGGTAGTGATATTTGTGTTATATCTACATCTATATTTAATTCATCATTATTATTTAATAAATTTGATAAATTTCTAATAAATTCACTATTAACAGAAATATAATTAGGAAAGTCTCTTTCAATATTTAATAATTCATTTAAAATATTATTATCTCTCATTAAATTTCTAAAATAAATTTCAAAATATTCAGTAAAAATATTCTTTATAGAATTATAATCTTCTTCTAAAATAAATGGATTTATAATACAATTAAAATCAAAATCTGATCTATCACCTAAATATTCATTTAAATTTATTGTATTTAAATAATCTTTAAATATTTTATTTTTATTTGAAATATTATTAATTAATAATCTAAAAGCAGTCCCTCCTTTTAGATAAATATCAAAAAAATAGAATATTATATTATAATCTTCATTTTCTAAATTATCAATAATAATGTTAATATTATTATCATAAGACATATCTAAATTTATTTTTTCTGTAAGTTTTTTAAATAATATTAATAATTTTTGACTTAAAGATGTTAGTTCACTTATTAAATTCATATTTTTTTCATTTAATTCATAATCATCTTCATTAAAACTTACTATTTCCTTTTTCTGTTTAGTTACTCCTTTTAATTGTTTAGATAATCCAAATGTTAATTTTTCTATTGCTTTTTTATTTAAATATTTATCTTCCATTTTTTCTAATTTATTAGTTTGTGTTAATGTTTCTCTTTGGGTTAATGGGTCTATTTCATTTTCATAACACCATTTAATATTTTTATTTATTAATTTATGTATTTCAAATAATAATCTATTTCTATAACTATTATATATATTTATTGGTTCATAATTATAAAAAATATTATTAATTATATCTGAACTTATTCTAAAAGATATATTTTCTAAAATATTAAAATCTAATTTATTATCTATAATTGATGTTGTTTTTGATATATTATCAAATATTTCTGTTTTTTCTATTATATCTAAATCATAATCATTATCATAATCTAATTTATAACCCATTGTTGTTCCAACTTTTTTTAAATTCATAAAATCACATTTTGTATCTTTACAATTTGACAAATATAATAATTTATTACAATCTTTATCAGAACAAATATATTTAAAAAATATATTTAATAATTCATTATCTTCACTTATATTATTACTATAATTATTTAATATACAATTATGATATATATTTCTTAATTTTTGTTGTATATTAATAGTAGTTTTTTTTATTATATTTTCATTTAAAAAATTATACCTTGTTTTAATATTTTCCAAATATATATTATTATCATTTAAACTAAAAGTAAAATTAGTAAATTTATAATTACTTAAATCAAAAAATGTTTTATTCCAAAATTCTTCTTCATCATAAATATGTAAATCATAAAAATAAAAATTTTCTAAATTATAATTATGAATATTAATTAAATCTTCTTTTAATTTATTTACTTTTTTATTTAAATAATTTAATAGCATTTTATTTTTATTTTCATCATTAATATAATTTTTATAATCTGATATATTTATAAAAAAATTATCTGGTGTTATTAAATATTTTTCATAATAATCTGGAATTTTAATTATTTGAAAATTTATTTTATTATATTTATCAAAAGGTAAAAAATAAAATTCTGGAAATATAATTCCCATAACATCATATTCATCTACATTATACCAAGAATATGGAAATGCTTGATTTGTAATCATATCTTCATTATATTTATTTGCATAATTTTGTGATATTTTTATTTCTGTTCCTATTAATGTTTGTGAATTTCTAAAAGTTATATTAACTCCTTCTTCTAAACTTCTATCTATTTTATTTTCTAAATTATTTATTCCATCTGCTATATCAAATAATATTAAACCATCTAATCCTAATCTTTTTATAATATTAGTCAATATATTTTTTTCAAGATTGAATAATCCTCTAAATTCAGTTTGTTCTTCTGAAAATATTTTTCCTGTTTTTAATTGTGTTCCTAATAAAAAAGAAAGAGGAAAAGTATTTAAAACTTGTAATTCTTTTTCACTCATAATAAATATTATACTATCATTTATTGATTTTGGATTATTTATAAATAAATTTTGTCTAGGATTATCATTACAAAAAAATCCATTTGTTTCATCGTAAATATTAAATGATACAAAATTTGTTCTATCTATTGTTCTACAAAATATTGTTCCTTTAGGAATAGTTATTATTGATTTTTCTATATTATCTCTTATAAAACAAAACATATTATTAAATAAAATTTTCTTGTCATTTTCACTTATTTTAATATCAATAGTATTAACATTTTCAAAAATTTGTGTTAAAAAATTAATATATTTTTCACTTGGAAAATCATAAATAGTTTCTTCTATCATTTTAGTTTCTTCACCATTTTCTCCACCTATTTGTTTTTTTCTCTTAGTAAAATAAAATTTATTATTATTAATATTATTTTTTTTATTTTTTCTTTTTGTTTTTGAAAATTTATTCTTCATATATTATAATATTAATATTAATAAATATTTATTTATTAATATAAAATTAAATTAAATTAAATTAAATAATATTAATTATTTATTTCTATTTCTTCAAACTCTTCAAATTCTTTACTATCATAATTAAATATTATATGTTTACTATTAAATAGTAAATTCATATTTATTACTTCATTTTTTTCTAATGATTGCAAATTTTTAAATAATAATTCTATATGTTCATTTGACCTAAAAATAATTGAATAATTTTGTTGTATAGAATTTCTTCCAACACGACCTAAAGCTTGTATAATTTTTTCTTGACTTAATTTTAAATCTTTACTTATATAACTATGACAAAATTGATAATTTGTTCCATAAATATAATCACTATTTGCTATTATTAAATATAATTTTTGTTCTTGTGCTAAATGTTTCATTATTTCATTATATTCATAATTTAATTCTGAACTAAATACACCTATTCCCATAAGAAGTAATATTTTCCAACTATCATCAATTTCACTTATTTTCATAATTTGAATTATTGTTTCTTCATCTATCGAACTTGTAAAAGGTTTATTTTTATCAAAATCATTAAACTCTGCCCATTTCTGTATATGTGCTAATTTATTTGGAATAAATATATCATCTAAACATGCTATTTTTATAGAATTACGCAAATTTTCTAAATTTTCTATAATATTATTTATATTTTTATCTTCTGTTTTATCCATTTTACGAATATTTATTTTACAACTTTTTTGTGTATCGTTATTTAAGTTTGTATTGCTTATTTTAGACATTATTTTATCTCTTTGAAATTCTAATTCTTTTTCTAATTCTTCTATTTGTTTATTTATAATATTATTATTATTTATCTTTTCTTTTATAATATTAATTACTTCAATAGGAATTGATGCTTGATTAATACAGAAATTTGCTATTTTATTTATATCTTCTGCTATAAATAAAGTTGGACCATCTGTTAATGTATAAGAATCTCTTGTTGTTATATATATACCTGCATTTCCATTTAACAATATTTCTTGATTTTTCTTTTCATTATCTAAATCAAAAATAACTGATTCACTATTTATTCTCACTAATTCATTATTTATATTTTTTTCATTTTTAATATTATTAATTCTTGAATTCAAAGAACTCAAAGAACTCAAGGAACTCAAAGAATTATGTCCAATACTTCCAATTTTTATTATACCTTTACATGATTTTTCAATACTATTATTGTAATTTAATACTCTTTTTCTTGTGCTATTACAGTAATTATAAATTTCTTCATATTTTTCTTGAATAATATATTTTAAAGTTATTATATAATATTTTTTTATAGAAAGAATATTTATATCATTTATATTTTCAAAATAATTTTCTATATATGCTCTATTTTTTATATATTTATATTCATTAACATAAATTATAAAATTACATATTTCTTTAAGGTCAAAATATCTTAATAAAATTAAATTATTTTCAATATGTGAAATTATATTCTTTAATTCTTCATAATTATTTGTTAAATAATGAGGTAATATTATAAATCCATTATTATCTATTAAAGGAATTGTCTTTTTACAATCATTACTATTTATAGTAATTATAATAGCATCTTCAAATTTATCCTTAAAGTCAACAATAGTATAATTTAATTCATGTTCTTTAGGTAAAGTTGCTGAACTTAAAACAACATTTGGAATTAAATTTTCTCTCCAATTTTTCTTAATAATAGAATGAAAATCATGTTCTTTATAATCCAAACTTATTGTTGGTTCATCCCAATATGTTATTATATTTGAAGCACTATTAAAAGATAACATATAATACATTGCTGGTAAATAAGAAATTATATCACAAATAATTATTTCTACTTTTATTCCATTAGTATTATCTACTTTATATATTGAACCACTCTTTTTATTTATACTATAATCAACTGCTGAAAAATAATGTAATCTTATTTCTTCGGCACTGGAACAACCAAAAGCAAATGCTATTTTTTTGTTTATTGATATTGCACTTTTTGCTAATGCTAATCCAACATGTCTTGCAGCACAAACAAATATTATTTTATAACTTTCACTTAAACCCAATGGTGTTAGTGTTTTTCCTGTTCCAGTTGGGGCACAATATAATATTAATTTTGGTCTTTCTGATTTTACCGCATTATATATTTCTTTTTGATGTTCATAAAGAACACTATCTGAATATTTCAAAATATATTGATTTTTTTCAATATAATTATGAGAATTTTTTAATATATAATTTATATTTATCTCTTTTTCTAAATTATTTAATATTACTTTTACAATATTTATTATTATATTATTTACTTTTTCAATATTATATTTTATTAAAATATTTAAAGTATAATAATAAAAATAATAATTTTTATTTTCTTTTTTTCTATAAGAAAATAATTTTTCTATTAAATTATATAATACAAATTCATAACAACCACTATTTTCATCAATAGAAATAGATTTTTTTAATCTAATTTTATCACTTGATTTTAAATTTATATTTTTTGATGAATTTATATATAATATTTTTTTTTCATTACATTCTTTGTTTTCACTATTTTCTTCCTCATTTTTATTATTTTCTTTTTTTTTTATTATTTTATTTTTTAATTCTTTTTTATTACCAAAAATAATAAAATCAATATTATATTTTTCTATTAAACTTTTTATTTTTTCTTCAAAATATTTATTAAATAAAAATTCTTCAATAGCACTATTATAATCTATTTTTAAATAATTAAATAATGAAATATTATTATTTATTCTTATATTAATATTATTAAAACCTCTTGTTATTAAATTTAATATTTCTATTTCTTTTTCTAAAATTGGTTTTTCTATTGATTCCCATTCTGCTTTTGTTAATTTTCTTTGTTTAAAATCCATTATTTAATTTATAATTTATAATTTAATTATTATAAATAAATTATTATAAATTATATAAAATTTATAAATAGTTATTATTATTTATAAATTTTGTTTTTAGTTTTTAAATCTATTTTATATATATTTTTAGTTATTAGATAAAAACATTTATTATCATAAATCTGATAAGGGTTTATATTTTAATATATCTAATTCTTTAGTTGTTGTTGGAAATAATTCTTTTCCATAAATATCTTGTAATAATAACCACTCAAAAAGACCTCCAAAATATACATAAACATTACTAAAACCTAAATTCATTAATTGATTATATTTTTTTAATAATGTATTATCATTTGAATTTTTACCATATAATATTATAATTATTTCTTTTTGTATTCCATTTTTTATTAAAGAATTTATTAATTTTTCTTCTTCTTGACTATCTATTGTTCCATAAATTAAACAATTTTGTTCATTATTAGTTAAAGTATTAATTAAATAATGTTGATTATTTGTATTATTATTTACATTATATTTTATAATATTTTGAATATTTTCAAAATTAACTTTTAATATTGATTGATTTAAACCCATTATTTTAGTTTTATTTAAATTATTTTTAAATTTTTAATTTTTAATTATTAAAAATTATTTTTTTATTTTATCTTTTTTTATTTCAAAAGTTTTATAACTCTAAAAATATTAATGAAATGTTACAACAATCTCTACTTTTTCTTTTTTTATTGTTTTTGATGCTGAAATTGATAATTCTTCTCTTTTTTTTCGTGTTTTATTTCCATCATTATTAAAACCCAATTCTTTTCTTTTTGATGTGCTATTACGACTATTCATATCTTTTTCTATTGTTTCATAATGATTTTCAATATATTCAATTACTTTATTTTCTAAGGCCCATTTAAAAAAATTTAATTGTCCTAATGTTGTTTCTATCATACTATTATCTTTATATGGAATTGTTATTCTATCCCAACGACAAAAAGGATCAAATCTTATTTTACTATATGCTTTTAATTTTAGTTTATAATCATCATATACTTTAAATCTTCTTGTATTCATTTCATCCTTTAATATATAAAGTGTATAATATTTTTTTGCATAATTTGTCGCAAACCAATCTACTATTCTTAAAGATATTCGGGATTCACCTGTAATAATTTTTAACATTTTATCTAAATTATTATCTTTTTGATAAAATTTAATTAAATTATTTAACAATAAATCATTTTGTGTTGTATAACTATTATTCATTAATAAGATTTTTTTATCTTTTATTTAAGTAGTTTTTAAGAATATTTATTATTTTTATATTTTTAAATATTTTTTTTATTTTTCAAATTATTCAAATTATTCAAATTATTCAAATTATTCAAATTATTCAAATTATTCAAAAATAAAAAATATTTTTGTATAATTATATTTTATAAAACTAAAATGGGCGATTTTATGACTACTTATTTTGGACCATTAGGAAAAGAATATTGTGTTTATTTTTATGTTCTTTCTATAATATTTGGTGTTCTTTTTGTTTTTAGTGTTATTTCTATTTTATCATTTGCTCTTATGAATTTTAAGAAAGTAAATTCTATGTTTGTAGTTAATTCATTAATGGTATTATTAAATACATATTTAGCATATTTAGCTAATCGTTTATTACATACTATGTGTATTAGAAGTATTATGTAAAATATTTATTATATGTTATTTTTTATTTTGATAATATATAATAAATTATGAAAAGAACAAAAAAAGATAAAAAAAAAATTATTGGTGAAGGAACTTATGGATGTGTTATTAAACCTAGTTTAAGATGCATGGAAGAAGAATATAATGATGTTAATTATGATGATTATATTTCAAAATTTATGCTTTCAAAACATGCTAATGAAGAATTAGAAAAATATATTTTTTTAATTAATGATAGAGATGATAAATATTATTTAGGACAACCTATTTTATGTAATCCTGATTTAAAAGATAAAGAAACATTAAAAATTATAAATAAATGTAAATATATTAATAAAAAATTTATTAAAACTGCTCCTGAATCTTATAAACTATTATTAAATAGATATGGAGGATTAAATCTTGAAGATGTATGTTCTAATATTAATGATATTTTTGCTAATGAAAGAGATGTTGATTATTTTTTATTAGAAATACACAATATAATTAAAGGATTATTATTTTTTCAAGAAAATAATTTAATACATTATGATATTAAACCCCAAAATATTGTTTTTAATAAAGATACTAGACAATTAAGATATATTGATTTTGGTTTATTAAATACAAAAGAATATTATAAAAATTTATCGAGAAATAATAATAATAATTTTGGCTGTATATTTTGGAATTTTCCTCTTGAAACTGGTTTTATAAATAAATATGATTATTATAATTATGTT
>Ga0214923_10006334_pt1 | contig 13344 bp, 9 predicted proteins | sample LL1510_MetaG_FD_177993 | JGI IMG/M metagenome (GOLD analysis project Ga0214923, IMG submission 177993) | Freshwater microbial communities from Lake Lanier, Atlanta, Georgia, United States - LL-1510 | ecosystem: Environmental > Aquatic > Freshwater > Lake | place: USA: Georgia | collected 2015-10-15
TTTTGACGATTCATTTATTGATCCAACTACATTAGAACATTTTAAAAGCAATACAGTTATTGAGTATAGATGGGATTATACACTTAAAAAATTTATTCCATTAAAAACAAGATGGGATAAAACATTGAACCCTTTTAAACAAGGCAATTTTGGCAGTGTTGCATGTTCTATTTGGAATAATATAACAAATCCTATTGAAAAGGATATTTTATTCAAATTGAAAAATCTAAATAATAAAGATGATATTTATTTCAAAAATATGAGACGTTTTCATAATAAAATAAAAGAAGGATTGTATAATAAATATACAAAAAACAGTGATAGTTTATTAGAATTATGTGTTGGTAAAGGTGGTGATTTACATAAATGGTTATATAATAATGTTAAATTTGTTGGAGGTTATGATATTTCTGAAAAAAATTTAAATGAATGTAATGAACGTTATAAAAATTGTAATAATAATACATTACATGCTAATTTTTATAAATTAGATCTACGAAATGATAATAGCGCATATATTATTCAAAATCATTTAACATCCAATAATCATGTTACATGTGCTATTACACATTATTCATCCATATGTTGCCATTTTGCGATTCATTATTTTTTTGAATCTAAAACTACATTTGATAATCTCATCAATATATTAGATACATGTATGAATGAAAATGGTACATTCATGGTAACATATATGGATGCGAAAAATGTTAATAAATTATTTCAACAATCTGAAAACCAAACAAAGTCAGACGCAGGGTCACAAATTGTATACAAAGAAGATAATGGAAATATTGTATACTTTTTAAAAAAAATAGTTACGGAAAATACAAGTCCTTTTGGAAATAAATTAAAAATTTTCTTGGATGGAAATAATATATTAAATGAAACATCTGATGAATTTCTTGTAGATTCTACATTTTTAATAAATTATTTACAATCTAGAGGATATTCTTGTATCGAATCTGATTATTTTAAAAATAATCCTCAATATAAAAATTACAATTTAAATGAATATGAAAAAACAATTAGTTCATTAAACATGTATAGCATTTTTAAAAAAAATAATGACCTTGGTTTATCCAAACCAACAATGACTAGTCTTGACACTAAAAATATTCAATTTTCATTAAATAAACCTATTTCTGTTTTTAAAAATGATTCTACTGATATATATCGAGGAAAACCCCGTGTCAGTTCTTCTGACTTGGACAAACAAGCATCTAACTTAGATAAACCTATACATAGTAATAATCAATCAAAAATTATAGAATTTGATAATTTATCGTTAATTACAATTGAAACTACGTTTGATATATATGATATATTAAATTGTAATACATACTCAATCAATAAACATTATTATAAAGACAGTCCTATTCTATCCTTACAAGACATTAGAAATGCTATTGATATTATCAATACATCTAGTAATAATATAAATATTTGTCATTTAAATACATTGGCCTGTACAAAAGAGGATACGCCCAACAAAGATCTTAATTATTCCAATTGTTTATATATCTATCATTATGATTATATTACAACAACACAAATCGAATCACATGATCCTGTCTGGTACAGGCCCGAAGAAACTCGGGATCCCGACCTTTGTTCGGGTCTGTCCCGACCTCTGTTCGGGTCCGTACAGGACATAAAGACAGAGAGACAGGATCCCCACTCTGAACATAGTCAAGATCAACACATATCTTCTACAAATTGTTTCATTGAAAAGAAAAATACAAATTGGTATATTGTACTTTCCAAATATAAAATGTTTTATAATTTTGATGAAAATTTATTCTCTAAATTAGATATGTATAAAACCAGAAATGAAAATAACAAAACAAGTGTCAATACACCAGAAAAGGAATTAATTGATAACTTACAATCACTTTCTATCTCATCAAAAAAATCATCTACACATAACACCTTAGATACTGATCCTGGCTTGTCCAGGCCCGAACGGACTCGGGATCCTGCCTTTCTGTCTTTCTCTCCTGTACACACCCGAACAGATGTCGGAACAGACCCGAACAGAGGTCGGAAACATGTTGAAAAAACGGAAAATCCTATTTCTCACAAACTTAAATCTGATATATATTCTGAATATGAAGATATTTTAAATAATAAACCAACAATTAAAATATTAAAAAATTTTATTGAAAAAATGAATAAAGTTCATTTTAAAAATGTTAAAATATCTGGAACAAAAGATGTTTTAATAGAACGAATTAAAAAGGAATTTAATTTAAATTAAAAATGAATTTTTTATTTAAAAACAAATGTATTAAGGAACTAAGTAAAGAAATTATATAAATGACAGAAAAAGCAAGTTTAGAAAATTTTAAATTTAAATTACACTTATCTTCAACAGAAAAACAATTTGATAAATTTAATTGTAATATTAAATTTAAAGAATCAGATATACCTGAACTACCTAAAAATGAATACGGTTATGATCCATGTTTAAATGTATATAGAAATAACATTGATAATATTAATAATGAAATATGGAAAAAAGTTCGTTGGTATATAAATGAATATGATTTTGTAGTAAAATATCCAATTATTAACAGAGCCTTTTATAAATATTGGGAAATGATTAATGAATTCGAAATTTTTAACCTTTATAATCATAATTCTGATATTATATTACATTGTGCAGAAGCACCTGGAGGATTTATCCAAGGCACAAATATTTTCTTGCAAATTGAAAAAAATAACATTGAAATTGATAAAAATAAATACATCCCTGAAGTCGATAATGATGGTTTTACAAAATATACAAATAAAAAAAAACATAATAAAAAAAACCAATATAAAATATATACTATTAGTTTAAATAAAGATTTACCTAAATATAAGATATTCAATTTACCATCTTATAATAAAATCATTATGAATAAATACGTTCATATGTTGTATGGTAAAGATGACTCGGGTGATATTAATAATGTTGAAAATATTGATTATATACAATCGATTGTATTACCTAAACAATTTTATTTGATAACAGGTGATGGTGGTTTTGATGAAGGATGTGATTTCAATAATAAAGAACAATTACATTATCAATTAATTTTAAACGAGATTTACAGTGCCATTAAATTACAAAAAACAGATGGACATTTTATTTTAAAAATGTTTGATATCTTTACAGATTCTAGTTTACATTTATTATATTTATTAACATTATGTTATTCAGAAGTCTATATTTATAAACCCGTTACAAGTAGACCTACAAATTCAGAAAAATATATTATTTGTAAAAATTTTTGTTTAAGTGATGAAAATAAAGAATTTTTAATACATGAATTAAAAATTATTTCAAATTTGTACAATGAAAAAGTTAATTCACAATCTATAAAATATTGTTCATTTACATTATTTAATATTATTCCTCAAGAATTCATCGATAATATAAAATACATTAACACTCAATTATTAAATAGACAATGTGATTTCTTACAAAAAGCGATTATACTATGTAATGATTCTAATTTTATAACAAATTATAATAATGAATATACTAAATCATTTGAATATAGAAAAGACATTTTTAAAAAATGGATTATTTATTACAATTTACATTATTATGTTTAATTAAAAAAAGACTACTTACATTATTTCACTAGAAATTCCTTTACTCATTAATCCAGTCGTGTACAGGCCGGAACTAAGCTGTGATCTAAGATAATAATAAAATTGGAAACAATTCATAAAAAACATAATTACTAATATAGCCAAGATACTATATAAATAAGGCGCCACTTTATTCAAAATTGATGATGTTAAATCATCTATAATACTTTTTATTTTATTATAATTACTGCTTTCTCTTATAATAGTTAAGAAATGTTTTATTATTTCTTGAGTAATACTGTACGTTATCACTGATGTAAACTCACTTACTTCTTCCTGATTTTGTTCAAACGAACCCTGACTTTGTTCAGGTAACTCTATTTCTTTTTTATTCTGTTGTACAGAAGTTGGCGATTTTGACGAATTGTTTATTTTAATATTTTCAATAGATTTTTTTTTTTTCGTCTTTGTTTTTTTATGTCTTGTATAGGAATTTTCCATTTTTTAAATACAATATATTTTATTTAATTATTTAACCTAAATAATACATTTAACTCATCAATTGTTATATATACATCTATATACAATTGATGAGTTAAATTTATGTCATTTAATTTAATGAATAATATCATTATCATGAAATGTGTTCAAAAAAAAACAAAAAATTATTTAAAGATTATAATTATAATATAGTAAATAAAAATATGAGTGAAAATCAAGGAGAACAACCTACTGTTATTACTTTAGATAAAAATAGTTCTATTAAAATTCTTATTCAATACATTGAAATTTCTCAAAAAGCAGGAGCCTATGAATTAAAGGAAGCTGAAATTTTAAAACGTGCATCAGATGTCTTAACAAATAATGTTCAAGATCCTGAAATTAATGAAAATTTAGCTATTAATTTATTAATTCAAGGTATTAATAAAGGCCAAAAACATGGTGGTGCATATACTTTAAATGATGCTTCTTTATTACACAAAGTTATTCAATATATAATCAATTTACAAGGACCATCACCTTCTGTACCAGGTTTATCTGGAAATGACACAACAACCTCACAAGTGTCTTCACAACATAATTCTCAACCTATTGTTAATTCTGTAAATGAAACTATAGAAGAAGATGATGATTTAGCATCACTTTCTGAACCTGTTCCTTTACGTCCAAAAGAAATTTAATTCATGTTTATTGTTTCTTATTGTTTTTATTTTATTTAATATCTTTATTAGATGAAATAAAAAATGTTTATTTATTAGTGTATATTAAGATACATTTTACAATGGATAAAATAAATGTGAATCATTATACAAGTACTGATGGGATGTCTACAAAAGTTTGGGGACCCAATTTATGGAATTTCTTATTTATAAGTATTATGGGAAGATATCCTTTTAAAATAGAAAAAAAAAATAAAGAACATAAAATGATTAAATACTATTTTAAAAATTTATTACATTCATTACAATATATTATGCCATGTATTTATTGTAGGAATTCATATATCCAATTTTACAATGAACTTCCTATCGATTCTTATTTAAAGGGACGTATTTACTTAATGTATTATGTTTATTTATTAAAAGATAAGGTGAATAACAAATTGATAAAACAAGAAATTTTAAATTACAATAAAACTAAAAAAAAATTAAAAGAATTATATAAACAAAATAAAATATCAAAGGATACTTATTACTTAAAATTAAATCAATGTAAAAGTAAAACATTTTATGTTAAACCAACGCCACCCTTTAAGGAAGTACTTGATAAATATGAACAATATCGTGCAAAATGTTCAAAGAAAACAAAATCATGTTCAAAATTAATAAAATTGTAGAAGTTCATTCTAGAATTTTTATTTTATTTATTTAATTAAACCAGTATAATGTTAAATTTAAGTTTTGTAAACACAAGACAAATTTATAATCATTTATGGGATACTATAACTCATTTTGCCCTTCATTCAGTTTTTTCAATATATAAAGTGGTTTTTAAAGTTCAAAATTACTTTAAAAGAATCATGAATGATGATATTAAATTCGTGGATGTAAAGGAATATACACATTTTAAAATATATGAATATATCTTTATTCATAACAATAAAACATATCAATTTAATTATATTATAGATAATGATAATGATTCAGATATTAATACTTTATTAATAGATACACTTAATAACATTGAAAACAAAGATAAAAATAAACAACGCATTTTACATGTTAGTTTACAAAATGAAAATACAGAATTTCTATGTGATATAACAAAAGAGTTACAAAAATTTAAATATTATTTTGATTTGGATCCTGGTATATCAACTGACGAAGTTCTAGATAATAACTCATCTGCAAAACAAACTTGTACAAAACAAATATTAACATTATTGTATTGGAAAGATATTGTACATATTATTGAAAATAAATACAATAGAATATTAGATCCTCATGACATATATTTATATTTCATTTTAAATGATACTGTATTAACAGAAAAAACACTAGTATTATCAAGTATCCTAAATGACCCTGTTTTATTTTAAATTGTGTATTTTAATTAATGTAAATAAAATTTATAAAAACTTTTTGTTATTGTATAATTTTATTTATATTTCTCAATTATTGGATTTTATATTTATTAAATTACGTAGAATTAGGTATATTTATTAAATTTAAATTAAATAGTAATAATAAGCCTATTAAACGTTATGAAAAAAATAGAAATTTTATGTTTTAGCGGTGGTGGTGCAAAAGCTGTTGCAATTGCAGGTATTTTTAAAAAATTGGAAGACTTACAAAATGAAAAAGAAATAGAAATGAATATTAAAGAAATTAGTGGAGTATCCGCAGGAAGTATTTTTGGTTTAGTTTATATATTAGGATATACAAGTGATGAAATAAAAACAGAAATTATGGATAAAAAATTTGAAGATTTTAAAGATATTAAATACACACATTTTTTTACAAATTATGGTATTGAATCAGGTAAAAATATTGTTATTTGGATTGAAACTCTTATAACAAGAAAAGGATTCGATAAAGACATTACATTTAAACAATTATATGAAAAAAGTAACATCATATTTAAAGTTCTTGCAACAAATTTAAATAAATATAAATACACATGTTTTGATTACATGAATACTCCTGATGTTAAAATTACACAAGCGATACGTTTTTCTATAAGTATTCCTTTTTATTTTTGTGCAGAACGTTATGAAAATGATATACATGTTGATGGTGCATTAATTGATAATTATCCCATAAAATTATATAAAAATAATTTATCAAACGTATTAGGTGTTAAATTTATTAATTATGGTGAAATGGAACATCATAATGTAGAATACAAAATTAATACATTAGATAGTTTCATTTATAATGTTATTTATTGTTTCCTTATTGGAAAAGAAAAAGAAACGACAATGCATAATGAATATAAAAAACATACCATTTATGTATATACTGATGATAAACGGTCATTTAATTTCATGTTAACAAGTCAAGAAAAAACAGATTTAATAACTCTTGGTTATAACTTGTGTACTGAATTTTTTATTAAACAATAATGCATACGATAAAAATTGATTTTATATTACAAAATGTGAAAAATGAATAATAATGGGTGGTGAAAAATGGTGTGTATCAATGTTTGGTCCAAGAATCAAAATGGATATTATAGATTGGATTCATTTACTTGAAAGTAATGGAGAAAAATACAATATTGAATATTATAAAAATAGTGTTTATGCATATCTTGAAAAAAAATCTGGGAGTGACAATGATGAGTCTTATGTTTCTGATGATGAATCTCATGATAACTCTTATGTTTTTGATGTTGAGTCTGATATCATTGATAAATTTGATACAATACTTAATAAATATAAATTGGATTGGTCATATGAATCAGTATATGATTGGTATAGTGGTATATGTTATGTAGGATATAAAAATAATAATGGTGAGTATCCTGAACCAACTAAAAAAGAAAAAATGGAAATGTTATGTAAAAAATTCCTTTTACCTCCACCAAAGTTTTTTAGAATAAAATACAAGTTAAGTAATTTAAATCAAAAATTTTAACTCATAATGTATAAAAGCATTATGAGTTAAAATTTTTGATTTTTTAGTTTTAATTATAAAATAAAATTGATTTTTTATAAATTCTTTTATAAATTGTATTACTCTTTTACCATCTTATTATCTTACTATCATGTTATTTTTAACTTCCTTAAGCATTGTTGCTTTCGCCATTACTCAGAATGTTTTCTTAGTACAAGCTAATTCGTTATCAAATGAAGATTTTTTGAAATTGCAATCCAGATTGAAACTTTTTATGTTAGACAATCCTGAAGAAAAAATTGTGAAATATGTGAGAATGTCTTTCCATGATCTTTTGAATTTTGATCCTTCTACTAACCAAGGTGGTCCACATGGATGTATTGCTAAACAACCTATTATCAATTTTGATGAAAACAAAGGTCTTTCTGAACAAGTTTTGGAATTACAAACCTTTGTAACGGATCAATTTCCAAATGTTAATTATACTTTCGGAGATGTTATTTCATTAACCGGAAAGGTTGCGGTTGAAATGGCTTATCCATGTATGAAAATCAAATGGAGATATGGACGTAGTGAGTGCTCATCAACTGATGAAAAAGCCAATGGACCTAGTGGTAAAATTGACACCATGGAAAAAATGCAACCATTTTTGAACAGATATGGTTTAACAGGAACTGAAATGGCTGTTTTAACTGCTGGTGCCCATGGATTAGCCGCAGCAGCTGCCGATATTGAAAATACAGGTTTCGGTACATTTGATTTTTCTGATATATATTCTGGAAAAGATTGGATTGTTAAAACATTTACAAATCTATGGTATGCTGCAAATTCTAGTCAAGATAATTTACAATATCAATTTAATAATACTCAAAATTATACTACTATGAGATTACCAAGTGATATGGTATTTTTCCCAGATGTCATTTCTAAAGTTGGACAAGGTATTGTAGATTCATCAGCTATTCCAATTCAACAACAATTACAAAAATATGCCGATGAAGATAGATCATCATTCGATCAAGAATTTGCAAGAGTCTATTCTAAAATGTTAGAAATTGGTGTAAGTCATGATTCTCTTACTGAATTTATTGATCCAGAACAAGAGGGTGTATGCCAAGATACTATCAATTTTGATATAAACACTCTTCATTCATCGTCGTTACATCGTTATTCAAGAAATATAATCATATATACTGTTCTATATCTTTTTACAATTTATATGCTGTAATTTCATTTTTCTCTTTAATGTAAAAAATAAAAAACTATATTATTATTATCAATTAAAATCAATTGATAAAGTAATTAGTTAAATCAAAAAATTTAACTCATAATGTATAAAAGCATTATGAGTTAAATTTTTTACTATATTCATTCTTTTTAATTTCATTCATTAATTAATGAAATTAATTTCATGTATTATTTAAAGGAACTAAAGTATGTCATCATTTAGTTTAAAAAATAATTTAACCATTGACAATAACAAATATCTTAATTGGTTAAATGACGCTGGTAACATACGACATAATATCATTGGTTTAAATACAAGTGATAATTTAATTATAGCTCCACCTAATAATGTCTATATCACAAATGCTACAACTTTTATCGATTCCTTAACTGTAAATAATAATGTTAATATCAATACAAAACTTGTTTTACAAAAAAATAATTATATATCCACAAATACAACAAATGGTGCATCTAATGGTTTCATAGGAATCTCTAGTTCGTTAACAACAACTGGTAGTGCCCAATTAGTATTATATGGTAATAATCATGCAACTTATCCAGGAAATTCTCATTTTTATTCTGGTACAAATGGAAGTGCTATCAATTTCTATAATGGTACAACAAATTCACTTACCATCAATGAAAATAATATTAATTTAAATAATAATTTAATTATTTCCAACACCTCATCTACATTTAATAATATAGTTTTAATAAATAATACATCTTCAAGTTTATCTTCCACCACAGGTGCACTTATTATCACTGGTGGATTAGGTGTTAAAGGAAATATATCCATTGATAATACAAGCAACTTACTTTATAATAACACAACACCCAGTACAAATTACACAACAGCTAGTTTAATATTACCAGGAGGATTAAGTATTTCCAATACAACTATTGCAAGCGATGTTAATAATGGTGGTGCATTAAGTGTTGCTGGTGGTTTTGCTCTTGGACAAAATGCAGCCATTGGTGGAAATGTGACATTGTATAATAATAGTAGCACAACTAGTACAAGTTCTTTTAATGCGAATTTAGTTGTATATGGTGGTATTGGTGTAAATGATGCTATTTATTCTAGAAGTGATACAAATTCACAAATCAATATATCTCCTGCTACAAATAATAATCCTACAACTATATCATTTTATAAAAATAATAGTTTTTCTGGAAATAGCTGGATAATTGGTCAAAGTGATAGTAATTTTATGATTGCAAATGGTACAAATGGTATTTTAGTCATTTCGACATCAGGTAATACAACATTATTATCAGATATTACAACAGGAAATATTAATTTCACAGGATCACTTTATCAAAACGGTGTTGTTTTTTCTGGTGGTGGTGGTATAGGAAATACAAATGGTAACATTACTGTAAGCAACTTGAGTGCAAATAATATTAGTGTAGGTGTAAGTAATATATTTGGTAATAGTTTTAATGCAAGTAATAATGTAAATACACCATCTGATATAACTGGTTTTTATTTTACAAATTCAAATGTTGCCAGTTTTACCGCCTCAGTTAATGTTATTATTTATAGTTCTAATGGAAATTTATATGAAACATTTACATTAAATGGAAGCAGAATTAATACAACAAATTGGGTACTTTCAAGTTTAAGTATAGGTGATATTTCTGGTATTGTATTCAGTATTACATCATCGGGACAAGTTCAATATACATCAACAAATATCACAGGGTGGACTAGTTCTCTTATTAATTTCACAGTGACTCAAAATAGTGTAACAGGTGATTACACTTCCATTACACCACCTACATCAGGAAATACATATGTTTATGATAGTATTACTCTTACAAATACAACAGACGCACTTTCTTTCATTAACCCTGGTGCATTGAATATCTTAGGTGGAGCTACCATACAAAAATCACTTTATGTAAATTTGATAAGTTCAGGATCCATCATCACTCCTGGTGTAACTGTTGGAACTCTTTATGCAACGTCAATAACATCTGGTAATGCTCAAGTTTCAGATACAATTTCTGCAGCAACTGTTGTAACATCTCTTATTAGTTCAGGTTCAGTCGGAACTCCTGGTGCAACTATTGGAACTCTTTACACGTCTATTATAACATCTGGTAATGCTCAAGTTTCAGGGACAATTTCTGCAGCAACTGTTGTAACAACTCTTATTAGTTCAGGTTCAATCGGAACTCCTGGAGCAACTGTTGGAACTCTTTATGCAACGTCAATAACATCTGGTAATGCTCAAGTTTCCGCGACGATTTCTGCAGCAACTGTTGTAGCAACTCTTATTAGTTCAGGCTCAATCGGAACTCCTGGAGCAACTATTGGAACTCTTTATGCTAATAATATTACAAGTTCTAATATATACGTTTCTGGATCTGTTATAAGTGTGAATGTAACATCTATAAATGTAATAGATACAAATATCACCACTGGTACACTAAATGTATCATCAGGTATTACAACGAATAGTTTATTAGCAAGTGGTATTATAAGAATTACATCAGCAGGTTTATCAGCTACATTTAATAGCAATACAATTGGAAGTTTATATACAACAGGAGGTAATGTTGGTATTAATACAACAAGTCCTGCATATAAATTAGATGTCCAAGGTTTATCACCTATAGTTGCAAGGATATCTGGTGCTAATCCTCAATTAGTTATAACAAATCCAACTGCTGGAAATGAAAGTAGTATTGCATTATCAACATCTTCTGATTTTAATTATATAGGTAATAATGTAGGTGGATGCGGCGCTAATAATTTTGGATTTTATATAAATGGAGCTACAAGAATGCTTATAACTTCACAAGGAAATATAGGTATTGGTATAGATGCTAGCCCAACTTATATTGTCTATGCAAATGGTACAATGAGAACTGGTAGTATATATGTTGATTCAGCTAATCTAAGTATGGCCAATAATTATACATACTATGCATATAATCCAGGTGGAGGTACTTATGCAGGTGGAGTAGCAAATGTAGGTAATCTTGCGACTTTTAGTATTACGGCAGTTAGTAGAATACAAGCAAGTGAATTTAATGCAACATCTGATGAACGTATTAAAACGAATATACATAATATAAATTCAGATGATTGTGATACTATATTAAGTTTATTACAACCAAAAACATACAATTATATAGATAATATACATGAAAGTAGATCTCGATATGGATTAATTGCACAAGAAGTTAAGGATATATTACCAGGATTAATTAATTACAAAAGTGATTATATTCCTAATATTATGTGTAAAGCTGAATTTATCGATAAAAACAAATTCAGATTAAATAACCAACAAGTTACTTTAAATATGAATAATGATATAAGAATACATTATTCCAAATCAGAAACAAATACAGAAGAAACTTTATATTGTAAAATCATTAATAAAGAAATTTCTGTAAATGATACGATTTATACAATAGATAAAGATAAACTCGAAGATAAAATATTTATCTATGGGACTCTTGTAGATGATTTTCATGTTCTTAATTATGATCAACTTATTCCAATATTAATTACAGGATATCAACATCAAAAAGACATTATTAGAACATTATCCTCTAAATTAGACGATTTACAAAATCAAATAAATGCATTAAAATGATCATGACTTCTGTACGTGCGTTCATTTTTTATTTAAAATCTCCTTTTTATTCTGAACGCACATTACAATCCCAATGCGTTTAAATTAATATCTAAACTATAGTATTTTTTTTTTATTTGATATTAATATATAATATATTATATTTACCTTAAATGTCTTATTACGCACCCTTCATTCCTGGTAGTAAATATATAGCTAATGGTTTAATTTCTACATATAATAGTAATACACTAGGAAATTTATATACCACAGGTGGAAATGTAGGTATTGCAACTACATCCCCAGCTTATGCATTAGATGTTAATGGGACAGTAAATATATCATCTGCGATGAAAGCTAGTTCTGTAACATCAGGTAATATTGGAGTAAGTGGAACTATTTCAGCAGGAACTCATGTAGGAACACTTATGTCATCTGCATCTATCGGAGCATCTGGTGCAACTATTGGAACTTTGTATGTAACTGGTATAACAGCAGGTAATATTAACTTTACAGGAAATCTTTATCAAAATGGTTCACTTTATACTGCACAAGGAGGAAGTGGAGGAGGTTCTTCTCAATGGACAACTACAAATGGAAATATTTCTTATACATCAGGAAGTGTTGTAGCTAGTAATTTAGTAACGAACAATATTGATTTTGGTATTAGTAGTTTTTATGGTGCCTCATTTAATGCTGCTAATAATGTAAGTTCAGCAACAGATATTACAGGATTTTTATTTAATAGTTCAGATGTTGTTAGTTTTACTGCAAATGTAAGTGTTAGTATTTATGCTAGTACTAATTTATATGAAACTTTTACTTTCTATGGTAGTTATAGTAGTAATGGATGGATATTAAATACATATAGTTAT
>Ga0214923_10006335_pt1 | contig 13343 bp, 10 predicted proteins | sample LL1510_MetaG_FD_177993 | JGI IMG/M metagenome (GOLD analysis project Ga0214923, IMG submission 177993) | Freshwater microbial communities from Lake Lanier, Atlanta, Georgia, United States - LL-1510 | ecosystem: Environmental > Aquatic > Freshwater > Lake | place: USA: Georgia | collected...
TTAGCTTAAATAAACTGCTATTTTCCAACCAAGAAAATGGCCTAGATGAAACACCTGCAACAGATGAAGTAAGCGAGCAAACCCCCACAACCGACAACCAAAATTCCCAAAAAGACCAAAGCGAAAACAACTACAACAAATCCAGCAAAAACCGCCGTATAATAATCGCCGCCATAACCACCATAACAATCCTCGCCACCGCCCTCACCTTCTCCACCCTCCGCCCCAAAAAATAACCATAACTTTAATGTCTAATTTAAGTCCTGATATATTCTTCTATAATATTGTTGAAGTGATCAGCTGAGTAGGTTTTATAAATGTCATTGGCAATCATGGTGCCGTTGCCACTGGTCGTCTTTTCCATTTTATGCTCGCGTTCATTAGCATATTAGAGATATGTTTTGATTGGGAACTTGCGCAAAAATTCAAAGCCTGCAAAAAACGCTAATACGCCTAATGCTTGGGGCTGACCAAGCCCAAAAACTAGCGAGATACAAAATTCACCTGAATTCTTACAAAAGGCTGAAGGAGCAAGGAGATTTTACTCATTAGTCGATATGTGCATATAGAAAGTATTTGATTTGCTCCGCTTGCTCCATTGCAATGCATAAGTACCACCGATTTCTTGTTACATCTAGCGCATTTATGTTAATAAGTTGAATTCAATCCTGTCCTGTTGTAACAGGTTAAATTGTTATATAGTATAGCTATGCAAGTAAAGAAAAGCATGCCCTATGCTCCACTATTAATTGAGTCTATGCGATCATTAGGCTACTCGTTTGATACGGCTATCGCCGATTTAATCGACAATAGTGTGAGTGCTAAAGCAAAGAATATACATATTCTTTTAGAGCCGTCTAAAGATCCCCAACTTATAATTTTTGACGATGGAGAGGGCATGACTTCTAGTTCACTAGAAGAGGCGCTTAGGTTTGGTAGCCGAGGTCCAAGTGATATCAGAAGCGAACATGATCTGGGCAGATTTGGCCTTGGTTTAAAATCGGCATCACTCTCACAATGCCGAAGGTTGATAGTAGCAAGCAAACATGAAGGGCAAATTTCTTGTTTTTCGTGGGACTTGGATGAAGTGCAAAGATTAAATGACTGGTCTGTACTTGAATACTCTGAAGACGAGATATCCGATTTACCATCAATAAATTTATTTGATTCTATAGAAACAGGAACCTATGTTCTTCTACAAAACTTTGACAGGATCACTGCGTCGTCACATAACGTGAAGAAAACTCTCGACTCATTATTAGATACCGCTGAAGAACACCTGTCATTAGTCTTTCATCGGATAATTACTGAAGATAATACTGCAATATACATAAATAACAGAGCCATCGTTCCAAAAGATCCATTCTTAGAAGAGCACAAATCCACCCAACGCTTAAGAGAGCAAAGCATCGCTATTAACGATGAGAAGATACTTCTACATCCATATATATTACCGCACAGAAGTAAACTCTCAAGAGAGGATCTTAGAAAAGTTGGTGGTGCCGATGACCTGAGAATGAATCAAGGATTTTACATATATAGGTGCAAAAGACTAATACTTTGGGGAACTTGGTTTAGGCTTTTGAGCAAAGATGAGCTAAACAAGCTGGCTAGAGTTAAGGTAGATATTCCTAATTCCTTAGACGAAATATGGAGCATTGACGTCAAAAAAAGTACAGCTAATTTACCAGATAAGATCAGAAAAAATTTGTACGGTAGCATAAAAGAGTCAGTATTCGGTAGCAAGAAAGTTATTGAATACAGAGGCAAGCTCGATCGTAATGATGAAGTGAGCTATATATGGCAACGAATAACTGATCGAGAAGGTGGCGTTGCCTATACGGTTAACCGCGACCTTCCACAAATTCAACTTCTACTAAACAGCTTGGACCACACTGGCCAACTCGTGCTAGAAACTCTACTACAAAGCATAGAACAGAATTTTCCTGCTAGTAGAATTTATCTAGATGTTGCTGACGGAGAACTCACTTCGACGACTGAAGATTCACAAAAATTAATTGAAGATCTTGAATTTCAATTGTCGTATTCTACAAAGCTAGGGCTAAATAGAGAAGACTTATTGAATATGCTTCTGAAAACAGAACCATATTCTAATAACACAGATATACAAAAGAAATATTCAAACGGAGTAAATGACTAATGTCTAGTAATATTGAAAAATTTAAAGTAACTGTTATAAATCTACTCCCAAAGAATGATGCCGATACCCCACTAGACGAGGATGCCATCAACTCTGTAATAGAAGATGTCTATGCTGCAAGAACAGTACTAAAAATCGAAATTTCATCCGAAGAAAAAGAAAAGGTACGCAAAGAAATACTTTCAGAAAATAAAGTGTTTCTAGGACTAGGTGCGGCCATCGTTCAGCGACAACATAAAAAATGGTTTGCTCAAAGAAAAGATCAACTGAAGTTATCTTACTGGGAAAGATTCAAGCAATATCTCATAACTTACAAATCCATGCCAGTTAATGTAGTCAACCAAATGGATAAAGTATCTGATGAAATAGTCGATTTGCTAGGTGACCCAACCCGAGAAGAAGATAAGGAGCAACGGCGCGGTTTGGTTATCGGAGATGTCCAATCCGGAAAAACGATTAATTATAGCGGTATTATATGCAAGGCTGTTGACGCAGGCTTTCGTACAGTTATATTGCTTACAGGAACAACAAATGACCTAAGACAGCAAACACAAGTCCGTATAGATGAGGCATTTGTTGGTGTTGATAGCAACTTGATCGGTAATGATGTAAAAGGTATAGAGCCAATAGGAGTGGGTTTAGTGAACCCTGATACAAAACTAAGGCCGATTGTGTTTACTACATCTGCGAAAGATTTTAATAAAAATACTGCAAAACAATTATCAATTACCTTATCTCAAGGCCAAGGCGATAGACCAATGCTATTCGTAATAAAGAAGAACGTTTCTGTATTAGGGAGTCTCCTCGACTGGATTCAGAAACATAATCAGCACGAAGAGAGTAAGATCAATAACTCTGTCCTAATGATAGATGACGAAGCAGACTATGCTTCGGTTAATACAAAAGCAGCTGATGATGACCCGACTAGGACAAATAAGTTAATAGAAGATTTGCTCAATATATTTAGATTCTCTAGCTATGTTGGATTTACCGCAACTCCTTACGCGAACGTTTTTATTGACCCTGAAACAGACGAAGATATGGAGCATGAGGGGCTATTCCCTAAAGATTACATATATGCCCTAGAGGCACCTACGAATTATATAGGTGCTAGGAATATATTTCCGAAAAACTCGAAATTCAACTACATACTCCGTGGTATTGATGACGGTGAAGATTACTATCCTTTGAAGCACAAGAAAGACGATGATTTCGGTATCCTATCCGGAAGCCTCAGGAATGCTATAAAAACATTTTTAATAGCAAATGTTATCCGGGATCTAAGAGGTGATAAAAACACACATCGATCAATGATGATAAACGTTACTCGATTCGTAAATACTCAAAAAGTCTTACATAAAGCTGTCGAATATTACTTGTCCGAAATTAAAACTTCAATAAAGGTGCACGCATCTCATAAACCCGACAAGGCACTAAAAGATCAACATATTTACGACCTCTTTATTACTTTCGAAAACGAATATGGTAGTAGTGAATTTACTTGGGAGCATATCCAGGGAAGCTTATTCGACTCTATACTACCTATTCAGCCTAAAGTTGCACATGGTGGCGGTGACGATCTTGACTACAATACCTATGAGGGAGGACTAAGGACTATTGTTGTTGGTGGGCAAAGACTGTCTCGAGGCCTAACACTTGAAGGTCTAATAGTAAGTTATATATATCGAAACTCCATGGCGTACGATACTCTAATGCAAATGGGTAGATGGTTTGGCTATAGACCTAACTATGAAGACATATGCAGAGTATGGATGGATAATGTAAGCCAAGCTTGGTACGCATTTATCTGTGAAGCTACTGATGAGCTTCTTGCGGAAGTTAAGGTAATGCGAGATAAAGGTGCGACTCCTTTAGATTTTGGTTTAAAGGTTCGTAACGATCCTGATATCCCATTAATAGTTACGGCTAGAAATAAGATGCGAGCTGCTCAAGCCAAAGTAATAAATGTAGCACTGAGTGAAAAGGCAATAGAAACTCCTATAATCCATAACGACTCATCTAAAAACTTACGTAACCTATCAACTGTCAAAAAACTTCTGGAAGATGTTCGATACGCCAAGTATGGTAATCAATACGGCGCCCTAGACGTAGACAAGAAAATAGTTTTAGAGCTGCTAGAAAATGTAGACGTGCCATCAGCCAATATAAAATTTGACCCACAAGCTATTGTAGAATTTCTGAAGCAATATGCTAGCAATGAGTTAGAAAAATGGGATGTGGTGCTTCTATCCGGAAAAGGACCTGTCTACAAAGTAATAGATGGCGTAGAGATCCAAACACGCGAAAGAGATTTTGATGTTATTCGTGACGATAAATTAGTTCGTATGAGCAAAGCAAAAAGTCGTATAGGTAGTCCTAGCGACCCTAAATTTGGGCTGAGTGATGTACAAATGGAAATACTAAAAGGCAGGGACGGATACCGCACCAGTGACTCCTATTTTCGATTAAAAAGAAAGCCATTACTGATGATTTATTTAATCGACCCTATCAAAGACAGTCTAGACTATAATAAGCTTACTGATTTTCAGGATCACCCTTTAGTAGGCTTCGGCATTGGTATACCGTCTCTAGCAGATGCAAAGACGAAATATATAAGTTATCAAATTAATAGAATCCATCAAGAGTATGGTGGCATTGAGGACTACGGTGATGAGTAATATTATTGAGAAAATTAGAGCTCTACTTGAGGGGCCGGAAACTGAGTCATATAGTCGATATGACGGACAACACCCATTAGACATATTTTTGGGCATAGACAACTCAGGTCGAAAAAGCTTGGTTATTACGTTACTTGCTGAGAAAGAAAGAGTAGTTTCGTCAAAGACAATAACGGTAGAATTTTTTAAAAGAAACGATAGCCGCTTATCATTAAAGTTTAGCCTTGAGGATGATAGTCTAAAAGAAATATTTTACAAGTTCTGTGAAGATGTAATCGAAAGCACGAAGAACAATACACAAGAAAGCGGGTTCTCGCCAATCATAAGACGCTGGAATACGTGGATTGATTTTTTCACTAGAACCTCACTTTCTTTGTCTGAGAGTGAAATTATTGGATTAATTGGTGAGCTAAAGTTTTTAAAGAACTATATGGTCGATAAATATAAAGTTGGTAAAGCTCTTGATTCATTCATTGGCGTGGACAAGGCCCACAAGGACTTTGAAGTAAATAATACTTGGTATGAAGTAAAAACGATTCACCATGGGGTTCGTTCAATCAAGATCAGCTCCATTGAACAACTTGACTCAGAACAAGAAGGAAGTTTAGTTGTAGTCACTCTTGATCAAGGAACTCATCATAGCAAAGACTGTATAACACTGAATAAGCTCGTCCTCGAAATTAAATCGATACTTGAAGAAAATCAAGCTGTTACTTTTGATGAGAAGATGAGAAAAGCTGGGTATATCTACGATGAGAGATACGATGAATATGTCTACATGTTTGTAAAAATGGATTTTTATTCAGTCCGTGATAATTTCCCTAGAATATCAATAAACGATCTCCCGATTGGGGTAACAAAAGCTAGTTACGAGATTGATATATCTTCAATACAACAGTTTAAGGACTACAAATGAATCTAGAAGAATTTAGAAAAGAATGGGTGGAAAACTTGCGAGTAGCTGCAGAAGCTAATCAAAGTGATCCACATAGTGAGTTCGTCTTAGATGCAGTTGACAGCCTGATTGAAGCAGAAGAAGTTGAAGACGTAGAACTTGGTTATTTTGAAGGTGTGGGACCAAGAAATACAAGAATGAAGATAGACGGCTATGCATTTGATTCAGTAGATAAATCTTGCGTTGTTATTCTTAGCGATTTTTCAAATGAGAATGACGTTGAAACACTTACACTTACGGATATCGACAAGCTATATAACAATATGCGCTACACAGTAGAAGCTGCGCTGAACGGGTATATTATCGACAACAAATTCGAAGAAAGTAGCACAGGTTATACTTTTGCTGTTGAGGTCAAAAGAATGTTCAGAAATGGTGATGTTTCTAAATTTAGGTTCTACATACTAACAGACAAAAAACTTAGTGCGCGAGTAAAAAATCTACAAAAAGAACCTATCCAGGGTAAAAAGGTCGATCTTAACGCATGGGACATTAATCGATTCTATGGGTTATTTGCTTCTTCACAAGGCAAGGAGGAGATTGAAATCGATACATATTCAATTCCTGGCGGCGGAATACCCTTCGTAAGCGCAACAAAAAGTGATGATTATACAGCGTACTTAGCAGTTGTGCCCGGAAAGTTCTTGGCTGACATTTATCTAGACTACGGTTCAAGACTACTAGAGGGAAATGTTAGGTCATTCTTAAGTGTCAGAGGGAAAGTAAATAAGGCCATACGTGGAACCATCCTAACTGAACCTAATATGTTTTTTGCATACAACAACGGCATAGCTGCAACGGCAAGCGAGATTGAAAAGAACGAAGACAATAACCTAATAACAAAAATTAAAGATATGCAGATCATTAACGGAGGGCAAACCACGGCATCAATTGCAAACGCTGTGCTACAAGATAAAGCTGACCTTAGTGAAATATTTATACCCATGAAGCTATCAGTAGTTAATCATGATAAGGCTAAAGAGATGATACCTACCATTTCAAGGAGCGCAAATAGTCAGAATAAAGTAGATGAAGCAGATTTCTTCTCCAACCATCCTTATCACGTTAGACTAGAAGAGTATTCAAGAAGAATACTTGCGCCTCCAGTAGACGGCAACCAGTACCAGACTGCTTGGTTCTATGAACGAGCAAGAGGACAGTACGTTCAGGAACAGATGAAGCTCACTAGATCTGAGCGAAAAAAATTCCAGCTAAAAAATCCAAAGGCACAACTGCTTAAAAAAGTAGATGTTGCAAAGTATATAAATTCATATGAGCAAAAACCAAATATTGTTAGCCGGGGTGCTCAATATAATATGCGTAATTTTGCCGAATCAATAAGCAAGCAATGGAAGCCTAACGAACAAAACACCACATTCAATGAGTACTACTTCAAGAAGCTCATTGCTCTATCTATTTTGTTTAAAACTACTGAAAAACTAGTATCTGCACAAGAGTGGTATCAAGAGATAAAAGCTTACCGAGCGAACATCGTTACATATTCTATAGCTGTTATAATGCATCTCATAGAGAAAAAACACCCAAATCGTTCTATAGATTTTCTCAAAATATGGAATACACAGTCTCTAGCTCCTGAACTTGAGCAACAACTCATTGTAACCACAAAAGATGTATTTGACTTTATAACGCTTGATGACCGAACCACATTAAACGTTACAGAATGGTGTAAAAAAGAAGATTGTTGGAAGAGAGCTCAAAATTACAATTTCACTTTACTGGATGATTTCACAAATACATTAGTGAGCTCTAACAGAGAGGTCGAGGAAATTGAAATAGCTAAGAAAGAACAAAAAGTAGCTAACCAAGTTAGCGCAGAAATAGAGCTTGTGAATCTTGGGGCTGACTACTGGAAGAAAGTGCTTGAGTTTGGTCGTAATGATAAGTTACTTAGCGAGATGGAAGATGGACTGCTGTCTGTTGCCTCAAATTTCGATACTACGGGTAGAATACCTACGGATAAACAGGCTAAATTAATAATGCGAATCCGCAACCGTTTATTTGATGAAGGACTATCTAGGAATCTGACTTAAACATAAGTATTTACTATCTTTCATGGTATAGTTAAGGATGTAATTATGCTAAAAGTAATAGAAACCTTTAGTGGTATTGGCGCACAAGCCAAAGCTCTAAAGAATATCGGCTGTAATTTTGAAATCATAGGTACGGCAGACTGGGACATCAATGCAATTATTGCATATGATTTAATTCACAATGGTCCGCAAGATTTATTGCAGTATGAAAAATCAACCAAAGAAGAGCTACTTGAAAAGATTAAATCACATACCCTTAGTACTGACGGCAAAAAAGCTACAGACTGGGCAATAATTCGCAACCTAAGTTTAGATGTATTAAAAAGACTTTGCGCCGCTATTAACAGGACCAACAACTACGTCAGCGTGACAGACATGAATGGAGCATTACTCCCTTCTGAAATGAATATGTTGACTTATTCATTTCCTTGCCAAGACTTGTCGGTTGCACATGCCTGGCACGGTAAAACGAATGGCATTGACCGCAGTGCAGCGAATCGCTCAAGTATGCTTTGGCAAATTGAACGTATTTTAAAAGAACGAAAAAATAGTTCTAGGCCAATGCCTAAGTTCTTACTAATGGAAAATGTACCGAATATCATTTCAAGATCACACAGTAAAAACTTCGAGGAATGGAAAGAATCCTTAGAGAACCTAGGCTATGTTAATCAGTTCAATGTATTAAACGCTAATCATTTTGGTATGCCTCAAAAAAGGAAAAGAGCCTATCTCATAAGTGTATATGTTGGTGATGATTTAAAATTAAGAGATAAGGTGCTCAAATATTTTGAGCATAATGATCTCACAAAAATAAAAAAACAAAAGTCGCAAGTATCAGATTTCCTACGCACTGACTATACAAATGAGATGTTCCGAAGCGAAGCGAATGTAAGCCAACCCAACGATACACCTTCTAGAAGAAATATCTTTGAAAAGAATTTGAAATTGTATGACGGCAATAAGTATTCAGATTTAGTGCCCACCATCACAACTAAGCAAGATCGGCATCCGAACGCAGGTGTCGTCGTATACAGCAATGGTAAGCCGGGCAAAAGTAACTTCAGATATCTAACTGGCAGAGAATGTATGCTTCTCATGGGGTTTGAAGATAAAGATTATGAAGCCATAATCAACGGAAACTTCAAAAAGAACATATCTGACTACTTTTTTTCTGATAATAAAATCGTAAAAATGGCCGGTAATAGCATCGTCGTTCCGGTTCTTGAAGAAATATTTAAACAAATCTCGTACATTGAAGAACACTTACTAGCGGAATCATATGCAAACAATAGTGATAAGCAAGTCACAGACACTGCAGCCGAACTTTCTTACGCTGTGTAATTTGTTATACATAAATAATGGGTCTATATAGTTATGAAGAGCTAGCCGGCGCTCCACTTGTTATAGATTCAGTGTAGGCTAACAAGAGCACATTGTTTGGTGGAGGCCCTCTCGTTAAATAATGAAGAAAAAATGATAATTAAGGCTAGCACGATTACAAAGCCGAAACTCACTTTCGTTTTGGTTTACCAAAATGAAGTTATCAAAGGCGCTAGTTACACAGTTAAGAAAATCTGAGTCATTTATGTAAATAAAGAACATGCTAGAAACGATGCATTAAAAGCTGACGAAATCACATAGATTACAGACATTACAGATGATGTAAGGCCTAAAGTCGAACTAACAGCAAGCTATATAAGAAATGGCTCTAGAAAATGCACAGAGACAACAATTGCCAGATCCAAATCCATCACTCGCAAAGCTAGGTTCAAAAAACGACTGGATAAAGATATGTGAGAATATCATCCGCCAAGAATCCGAATAGTATACAGAACAACTTCAGCCTACTATTCAGAAAAAAATCAATAATCAATTACTAATTTTAGATAAAATGTATTTTTCTAGGTTTTTGTCGACGCAATGAATAAATGTGCCTTCAATGCCACGTGTTAAAAGTGTTTTATAAATATTTAATATATAACCTTCCAGTTCGCCTTCATCTGTAATTGATCTTTTGCCGTTGAAGTCCATGTATTTCTTTTTATCTACAACTATTTTTTTACTAATTTTGTCATAACCTAGCTCTGGACCAATAATCACACCTGCATAATTTAAATCATAGCCTTGTACAGTATGTATGCACCCTACTTCATTTATGGCGTTGTCTGAATTAACCCAATCAATATTTGTGCTATTCCAGCGTAATTTTAACCCATCTATTTCAATGTCGTGTTCATTAGTTTTAGTTGATTTTTGAGTTTTCCATTTCCATGCGTATCCAGCCACTAATCTAGACAGGCTATGCTCTTTATTTAGTTTTTTAATCTCGTTTACCATTTCATGGATGTTTTTGAAATATCGGAAATCATAATCTTCAAAATTCGGTACGTCTGTTTGTTGGTTTGAGAACAATGAGGAAATAAATTTAATATAGTTTTCTCCACCTTTAACTCTCAATTGATTCGTAAGTTCATATTTCCTAGAATCCAAATTTGTTATTTGTTCCTTTCGTATATCGCCAGGAATTACAGATTGATTTTCATCATAAAATAATATTTGTTTTTTAGATGCCCTAATAATCCAGTCTAGTTGCGTACCTGAATTGCCCAAACCATAAAATTTATTAGCTTTATCAAAAGGACCGTATGAGCTTAAATTAACTCTTCTTTTTAATCTATGTGTTTCGTCAACGATTAAAATATCGTAATCCTTGCCGACAACCTCACTTGGGCCTAACACCATTGAAGACTTCAGGCCACTTATTTTAGAGAAAACTTTTTTGAGAGTTTTTCTAAGAGAAGTCATTGGGACAACAAGTGCAATTTCTAAATTTTTTGTTGCATCTTGATGCTTCAATAATTTTATAAGATATACTGCGAGAACAGATTTGCCTGTTCCTGGCTCCCCGCTTATAATTAATGTTTCATTAAAATTGGCTTTTAGGTCGAATGAAATATCTTCAACTATCGCAAGCTGTTCATTGGTTAATGCTTTATATGGCGAATATTTGAAAAGGTCTGTGTTTTCTAACTGAACAAGATCCTTGCTTGCAATGCCAATATTCTGAAGTTTTTTCCATATAATGTTTTCAAATTTTGATTTATATAAATCCTTATTGTAGTAACTGTGATTCGATAATCCTTTATTGCCATTCTGTAGTGTAAAATTATTGTCTGCTGAAATATATTGAATTAATCTCGACTCAATATCCATTGCAGCTGAAATATTATATTCGGTGTCACTTATTATGTATGCTTTGGAAAGCTCTTTTCTTTGAGGATTTTCAAGGTGTTGCTTAAGACGATTCTTGGCATTCACCGTTTGCCCAACATACATTTCAGATTCATTTTTAAGGATATACACAACAGGCCAATCTGTACCATACGGTGCCTTGGCAATACTTTGCAAGCTATCAGATGCAAATTTATATTTATAGATGTCAGACATGCTAATCTTCTAGTTCTGTGTATTTTTTGTGGTTGCCACGAGCCTTATCGACGGGATATTTAGCCTCATTTTTATCCATTTTTTTGCTCAAGGTATCATTTAAGTCAATCTTGAGATCATTCGATATTAGTAAAACCCAATAAAGTACATCTGCTAACTCTTCAGCTACTTCTTCTCTTCTTTGATCTAAATGCACTTTGACTTCATCTTCTTTTTTCCACTGAAAATGCTCGAGTAATTCGGTTGATTCTAAAACAAGTGAAATTGCCATATCTTTAGGTGTATGGAATTGGCTCCAGTCTCTATCCTCCCTAAACTTGACTATTCTCTCAACATTCTCGTGAAAATCATACTTCTTCATAAATTCATTCTACATCTATAAGTTACCTATTAAAAGCCGTAGGTATATTGAGCGCATATAAACTCAGTGCTTTAGGTAAAGCATTTAGAGATTATTTGTGGTTATTAATAGCTTCTATCAACTCTGGGAAGGTTTCGGTGTTGAGGTGGGCTTTGTTGTTTAGTGGGGTTAGAGTGGCGGTTGGGAGTTGTTTTTTGTAGAGTTGGGCATCGGCTAATAGGACTATGGGGTCGTCCTGCGTGTAGTATATGTATATTTGCGACTCGATTGTTGGGCTTAGTGCAGTTATAATTTTAGTACTTCGGTGTCTGGTATGAAATCGAGGAGTCTGATTTGCTATCATATGTTGAACTACTATAATTGCCATAGTATTTTTTAATTAAATAATACGGCCCACTTGGACTAGAATTTGCTAATGTTCTATAAAGATAAATGCTGCTCACGTTACTGTTCGAGCTGGTTGGAATATTTGTTACCCAAGCCTCTTGATTATTGAGATTAATGGCAGATGTACTTGGACCTAAATCGGTCTCATTCGAAGAGCTGTCTACATAACTTATCTTATAATAATACGTTCCAGTCAGAGCACTTCCGTATGCAGACGATGGCCAAACTGTGGGCGCTTGTGTTGGGGCTGAGATTCTTGAACTACTACTTGATTTAACATATGTGCTGGCAGCATTCGATATATTTTTGTAATTCTGTTCGGCCTGTCTTACTGCAGCTTCTGCTGCAGCAACATTTGCTTCTGCAGCCTTAACATTGGCTTCAGCTTGTGCTGCATTGGCCTGGGCACTAGACGCATCTTGACTGTTACTAGGATCATTGTCGGTTTTGCCTGTATTGTTCGTGTTCTTGGACAGATTATACTTATGATTATTTATCTGGTTAAATACAGGAATACAAATAATCAATAAAATAAATGCAAGAACAAAATAAAGTGGTTTTTTATTGTTGTTTACAATATTGAATTCACTTTCGAAAAAATCTTTGTTTTTTTCTTCATAACTGTCTAGCCAATTTGAATACCCATTCCCCTTGTCGGCAATAGGTTGAGTGCCTTCATTTTTTTTGATAGTAACTTTGCTCATTTTTCTATTATAGAATAAATTTTATATTGTGTTTTTAACTTAATTTTTTAAAGTCTTTATTGCATTTAGTAAAACATTAAAGTTGCTAATAGGGTGTTATTTATTTTGGGCTTAAATAAATTGGATGGGGACGTGGTAAGATTACAGCAATATGAAAGATAGGGCGGTGGTGATGGTTGTGGATGGTGGTAGGTTGCTGGTTATGCAAGTAACTGAGCCTGATAAGCAGTATTTTACTCTGCCTGGTGGTGGTGTGGAGCCTGGTGAAACCGTAGAAGAAGCTGTAGTTCGTGATTGGATTACAGAAGATCATGGAGATAGCTTCAATAAAAAGCGTGAAGTGACCGTGAAAATCAGCGAACTGCGCCAAACTTTTTAAGCAAGCTGGTCGGCTTGGGCGAGGAGGTTTTGGAGGATGGTGGCAGTAGCAGAGTATTTGTTGGGCTGGTTGGATTCAGCATAAAAAGCCATCGATCCAAGACAGGTTGTGATTTTGTAGCACAAGATTCGTTCATCGAAATTTTCTGGTAAACGATTCTCTTTTATATATAGTTGCTTGAATTGTTCAGCAAAATTTATATTCCATTGCGGTTTAAACA
>Ga0214923_10006336_pt1 | contig 13341 bp, 14 predicted proteins | sample LL1510_MetaG_FD_177993 | JGI IMG/M metagenome (GOLD analysis project Ga0214923, IMG submission 177993) | Freshwater microbial communities from Lake Lanier, Atlanta, Georgia, United States - LL-1510 | ecosystem: Environmental > Aquatic > Freshwater > Lake | place: USA: Georgia | collected...
CGATCCGCAACTTGCGAATGATCTGCTCGGGGCTGTGGCGTTTGACTTTCATGGGGCTTCTCCTGGCCAATTCTGGCCGTTAGGGAAGCTCTCATAAGGGCTGGTTCAGTTTTTGGGGTCCACGTCACAGGCGTCACTGCATATCGACGAATAAAGCCATGGTCGACATCGATACAGATACTGTTCTTGTAGCCGTAATGGTTGACTCCATTCTTTTTGACCCAGCGGGCATCTAAGTCCTTCTGCCGCAATCGATCTGGATTTTCATCCCAGCCCTCTGGAAGCCTTCCTACTTTGATTTCCTTGTTCTCGTCGCGGGTATTACGCTGCTTTGGAACGGGGACAAGAGTTGCATCGATGATCTGACCGCCGCGAGCCTGCAAGCCCTGGGATCGCAGGTAAGTCTCAAATAGCTCAAAGAGCTCCTCGACAACCTCCGCTTTTCGAAGTCTCTCTCGGAAGAAGGCGATAGTGGTGGCATCTGGAATTTGATTCATCACGCCGAGTCCGACAAATTCCTCGAAGGAGCGCCTGTCATTAACCTGAAATTCAAGTTCTTCATCGCTGAGGTTGAACAACTGCTGCAGAATCAGCATCTTGAACAAGATCAGCGGATCAATCCGCTTTCGCCCCGCATTGCTCTTCCGCTCCTGCGTGTAGCCTTGCTAAAGCAATGGGCGAATGTCTCCCACGGTATGGCTTCAGATAGCCGCCTGAGTACCGGCTTTTTCTGCTGAAGCTTGGCGACTCTGTTCTGCTCGTCCCAGAAGCCTATTTGCCCCACAGCCAGACTAAATAGCACTTCATGATTATAACTGGACTGGTCGCTTAATCAAGCCATTTCCGATTTTTCGAGGTGCCCATAAAAGACCAGTCGAACAGGTATTGAAAATGCTTCCAGGCAAGTCTCATTGTGTTCGCACCATGAGAACCAAATTCAAAATAGTAACCGCTAATCGGCCGATTAATATGACAAAAGCGCGCAGATGCAAGGAATATATTCTCGCGCTGCATTTGGCCAAAATGTTGATAGGATTCAGCAAGCCATCGAGTTTTTGCCCGATGATCTGGATCTAGCAAAAATTGAGTTTTAGCCAAAGTGCTAGCAAGAATTGCTCGCAACGGTGAGGGCAAGGCGTGGAAAAGCGTTTTTGCAAAGCGGTTTTTTTGAAGCCGGTTCATGACATAAATACCTAGATGATTTGCTTTTTCAGAGACTTAAAGGACGGCCTCCTTCGCGGGCTGATGCGAAAGCTGCGGAAATGGTACTCCAGGCCGCTAAGGCACCCGTACAGGTTGGCAACCGGGCACAGTCACGTCCGTGGATGCGCGCAGCAAAGTCACGCAGCAGCCGAGTAATTGCAATAACTCTGGTGTCACCTCCTGAATCAGTGGTGGTTCCGATCTCTGGGACAGTGACACCGTCTACGCTGATCGAGCAAGAAAATTGTGCTGAACCGTATGGTGGTACTATTTCAGCTATATAGTTGCCGTGTTCCCCACAGAGCTCTATTCGATGACCGTGCTGTGTAGATCGTGCGGTGGAGACATCGACGGAAACACGAATATCTCCTCCGAGTCTCCCTTTGAGCAGGCATCCATCGGGCACGGTAACCAAGCGAGGTTGATCATCCTCATCCAAACGGGTCGCGATTTCAGTTCGCAGCCAGCATGAGATATCACTAAATGACGCACCGCCGATAAGCGGGAGGTAATCAACAACGTGACTGCACCATTCAGTCAGCACGCCACCGCAACTGCCAATATCATCACGCCAAGACCAACGTCGGTCGCAGCGCAATGAGCCGCCATTCCACCAACGTACATTGATATTTTTCAATTTACCTATATGCCCCACCGCAACCTGCTGTAGACATGACTCAATTAAAGTATCGTAACGAAATTCGTAATCGACGGCAAGCAAACACTTTGCAGCACTGGCAACGCCGCAAGCTTTGGTAGCCTGATAAAGATTTGCAGTGAATGGCTTCTCGCAAAGCACATGCTTGCCGGCGCGCAATGCTTTTTCAACCAGAGCTAGTTGGGCAAACGGTGGTACAGCGACGACGACCGCCTGGATATCGTTCGTCGCCAGCAAGCCATCTACGCTGGTAGTTGCTAACCCAGATGCCTTAACGACGGGATTGCACAAGCCTCGACCTGACTCACCGCCAGAGATCGCGCGGACAATAAAAGAAGGTTCGGCCTGCAATGCAGGAAGAATAACCTCTGCACCGAAGCCTGTGCCAATGACACCAATGCCTATTGGGGGGGGCTTGCTGCTCATCGACCTAGTCAGCCGGCGTGGACACAAGCTGGCGCAGATAGCACGCAAGCTTCGCTGCCACAGGTTTAGCAGTAAAATGACGAAGGAATGTTGCGTAACCTGTGTGTGCGATGGTTTCGCGAACCGAGGAATCAGACGCTACTAAAAGCAAATGCTCGGCAATTTCAGTTGCGCTGGCTCCGAGCAAGACGTTTTGACCGTGTTTAAGCTCTGGCATCGCTAACCGAACGTTTGCATGCGCGACCACACAGCATTTGAGAGACCAGGCATGCAAATAGCGAGTATGGCCTACATTGTATTCGGTTGCGTTGTTGACACATAGGAAGGACGAGCAGGCAGCCAACTCGGCATCGATGTCATCGACAAAACCACGCCGGATCACCTCGGGAGCGTCAAACAAGGCTGCTACCGCTGGATTGGGCTCACCGGCCCCAAATACGTGCAATTCGAATGGCAAGCCATCAAATGTTCGGCGTAACTCCGGCAGAAGCTGGTCAAGCAAATATTCGAAGCCGAAAGTATTAGCCGTGCCGCTTAGCTGACCAACGCTCGCCGCAATCCGTACCGGACCGTCCGCAGTGGGATGTGCGCCGGTGGGGGGCGCCAGACCGCGATCAATCCAAACATTCTGTAAATAGAAAGAATTTGCGTGTCCTTTCCGGCGGTAATACTCAGCATCGTTTGCCGCAACATTTGGCACCGCTTGCCATTTGCGCATCTCGCGTAGATGGGCTCGCTCAAGCGTTGCCGCAGCCAACATGCCACGAAGATAGACCCACGCACCACCCCCATGGCGACGGGCAAATTTCAAGCGCGCCCGCAGCGACTTAGGGTCAGGATTACCATAATAGGCCATTTTGGGCAATGGCACATCGGAAAACAGGGCGGTTAACGGCTCACTCCAAATCGTCAGAAGCGCGTCGGGATTCGCATTCCTCAACAACTTTACGAGCCCTGCGCGGAACTTGATGACCGGATAAAATAAATCCGTGGAAGCCAAAACTATATCGCGTATCCGGATACGTCCACCGACCGGTGTTGGCGGCAGAAGCAGCGGAGGCAAAAGGCATACACCTGCCCCAACCAGGGCACGAAGCCCTTCGGTCTCTTTCTCTGTAAGCTCGGTTACGCTACCGAAATGAACCGGCAGGAATAACAATTCAATGCCCGGCTCCGCGACCAGGGCGCTCAACAACTCGAACAGGACAACGTTGGCGGCACGCACAGTATGCTCGGCATGTGGCACGACCGAACTTGGTACCAGAAGTTTCATTGTTAACTTCTCACCTATTAAGTCTTTGGTCAGGCGTCAATCACGGCTGGCGACGGCAGCGGCACTATGAATTTGCCCTTGAACCCATTCTTGCGAAGGATGGCCACAAGGTCTTCGGCGATATGCCAGGAAAACAGCAAGGCGTATTCCGGCTGATCCTCGAAGAGCTTCTTCTCATCCAGCACCGGGATGCGGGTGCCCGGCACATATTTATTCAGCTTGTGGGAGGTAGAAACCTCCATAACGCAGTCGACGAGTCCTTCGTCTAGGCCAGTGTAATTAATCAGTGTGCTGGCACGTGAAGGTGCCCCAACACCATAAACACGCTCACCGTTGGCCTTGATCGGCGCGAGGAGCGCATGGAGTTCGACCTTGGAGCGGATAACGCGATCACGGAAGGTTCGTAACGCCGAGCCGTTAGTGATGCCTACACGGTCTTCCTCGGCGAAAGCCTCGCTGACGCTTGCATCGATCGGGAAGCGCCCCTTACGAGCGGAGAAGACGCGGATCGATCCGCCATGGGTCGGAATACGCTTGACACGAAACACCTCAAGACCGTGGGGTTCGAGAAGGTGCTTCATCGCCCCCAGGTGGTAGTAGCGCAGGTGTTCGTGATAGACAGTGTCGTACTGAAGGGTCTCCACCAGCGGTAGCAGGTAGTGGGACTCGTTGATAAACACGCCATCGTCTGAGAGTAATTCGAGAATGCCGTCGACGATCGCGTGCGGCTCAGGGATGTGGGCGAATACATTGGCGGCGGTGATCACCTTGGCCATGCCGTGGCTTTGCTTGATCGCGGCAGCGGTCTTTGTACCGAAGTACGCAGTCAGGCTCTCGATGCCGCGGTTACGCGCGGTCTCTACTGCGCGAGACGGGTCGATGCCCAACACGCGGTGCCCCCCCGCGAGGAAGTTGCTGAGCAGGGTGCCATCGTTAGAGCCGATGTCGATAATCAGGTCATCGGCGCCCAGAGGCAGCACCTCTTGGCACTGCTGGTAGAGGTCCGCGAAGTTGTCGCGAAGGATGCGCGTGGAACCGCTCAAATAGGGATAGGAATAAGGAAACAGCACATCCGGATCGACCTCCAGGCCGATCTGGACGTGGCCGCAATCGCCACAGCGAACCATCTCCAGCGGGAAAGCTGGCTGCTCGCGAGGAACAGAGCCAACCTCGGGCATGGTGTTAACCGGAGGGATGTAGCCGATAAAAAGGACCGAGCTCAGATCGCCTGAGTCGCAGATCTGGCACGTCTCGATGGGGCGGGACGATTCGACGTATTTGGCCATGATTCCTTGCTCGCAGAATGGGTGGTGGGGCCCGGCAACTTTAGTTGTCGTGGGGGTTTAGGTGGGAATTCTCGGCGTACCAGGCAACCGTGCTTTTCAGCCCTTCAGCCAAGGATATGTGAGGCGTGTAGCCGAGCCCGCGAAGCTTGCTGATATCCGGGCAGCGGCGGCTGGTCTCGCCGGCTGGCGCCTCGCCGGGGACGATCTCGGGATATAGACCGAAGCAGGCGACCACCTGGCGGGCCAGTTCTGCAACGCTCACCTCTTCGGTTGTGCCGATATGGTAGATCTCCAGATGCTCGCCCAATTCGATTACTTTCATCAGGCCATCTGTGAAATCATCAATGTGTACGAACGAGCGAGTGTGGCGTCCATCGCCCCTGATCGGGAACTGCCGTTCACAACTATTGCAGGTAGTCAGCTTCTTGGCGCGCAGGGCAAACTGGGGAATCACGTGCTCCCAGCCCATGTCCGGTCCGTAAACATTGTGGGGGCGGAAAATTGTGACGCGGTCGAAGCTAGTACGTCCGTAGTTCATCGCCATCAGTTCGCAAAGAATCTTTCCACCTCCGTACGAATAGCGGGGGTTGGATATATCAGGCACCACCAGCGGCACCTCTTCAGGGGTCGGTAGCACCGGCGGAGTCTGGTAAACCTCGGAGCTGGAGGCCAGCACCAGGTCACCGATCCCGTGCTGGCGGCAGGCGTCGATCACGTTGACCATGCCACGCACCGCTACATCGAGGACTAACTCAGGGCGCGAATAGAAGAATTCAGTGCCGTTGACGTAGGCTAGGTGGCACACACAGTCCATGCCGTCGGCGGCAGCAATGGTGATCTTGGGGTCGCGAATGTCACCCTCGATGAACTCGATCTCCGAGGCCACTTTGGCGAGCCGTCGCGCATTACCGCGCGAATTGTTATCAAGCACCCGCACCTTGTGACCTGCGCCGATTAGGCGCTCCACCAAAGCGGCCCCGATGAAGCCGCTGCCTCCCGTTACCAGATAACTCTTTGCCATGACTGCCTCCTACGACTGCATATGGTTGGGCAAGATCGCTTGCGCCAGATTGCCCAGGCCGGCGTAACCGACGCCATCAGGCAGCTGCAGATTGGAGGCTGAGAAGTTGTTCCAGAGGTCATAGACCAGGCCAGGGCTCCGCATGGTGATGGCGAGATCTGCGAGCGGCATGTTCTCGAAGGCGACGTGGTTGTTAAGAATAAGAACCAAGCTGGCGTCAACAAATGCCTCATCGAGACTGACGCAGGGCTGCACCCCAAACTCACGAATTGCGTCAGCCTTTACCATCGCGTCGTATCCGTGGAACGCTGCACCAGGAAAACATTCCTGCATGGCAGCCAAGATCGGCGTCGCCATGGTGCCACGCAGGTCGTCGGTGATCGGGCGCCCCTTGAAAGCGAGCCCTAGCAGGCTGATCTTTGGTGCCGTGGGGAAACCGTCAAAGCTATGTACCAGCTGCGCGAGCAGGGCGGCGATCTCGGACGGCTGGCGCTCGTTCAGGTGCCGTGCGGCAGGGGCAATCTCCAAGTCGACGCCGAACTTGCGCAGCCCCTCGGAGAGGATATGGGGGTCTTTAGATAGACATGGCCCGCCGACCGGGCCCGGCATATAGAGATTGGTCCGGGGATAACCCAGCTTGCCAGCGCGAATGACATCAACGGCGCTGACCCCAGCTGCATCACAGGCGCGGGCTATCTCGTTGGAGAAGGCGAACGAGATGTCGCGGTGGGTGTTGTCGATCATTTTGATCATCTCTGCCGTCTCCGGCTCGCTCACCCTCACGACAGTGGGGGTCAAGAACTGGAATACAGCGGCCGCGCGCAAGGAGGCGCTGTGACTCGTACCACCAACAATCTGCGGCAAATAGCGGAGTTCAGAGAGCGCCTGCCCCTCGACGGTTCGCTCGGGACAAAAGGCTAGATCGAAGGTCTTGCCACTGGCCGCCAAAATCGGAGCAACAATGTTAGTGGTGGTCCCGAGGCGCAGGGTGGAACGCATGATGACCAGAGTGTTGTCAACGCTATGTTCGGCGACGGCTTGGACAGCAGCCTCGACCATGTCGAGTCGAACCTGTCCGCCGTCGTCGAGCGGCGTACCTACGGTAACGATGTAGACGCTGGGACTCACCTCAGGAGGAATCTCATGGTGGATCATGAGATCCCCCTTGTGCACTAATCGGCGGAGCGCTTCGGGGAGCTTCGGCTCGTAGAAATGAGGCTTGCCCTCGCGCAACTGAGCAACCACTTCCGGCAGGCGCTCAACACCCACCACTCGAAAACCGACCTCGGCCATCGCGACCGCAAGAGTTAAACCTACATATCCAAGACCCACAATGCAGACTGTGCGATCTGGGAAATCTGGGGATACTCGTTCCATAGATGCTAGTTAATTTTCAGAATCAGATCAAACCGCGAAGAAGGGCTAGGCCGACTAAAGCAACGTGTAACGCATGATCAAAGCTGCCTTCGCGCACCGCGAACTTGAATTTGTTTAAATCCATAAGGAACGACTCAACACTCATCTCAGGCTGCCAATTCGGGGCGCGCTCAACGTTGCTGGCGAAGTAACCCCACAGTCGGTTCTCCAGTCGGCCAGTATCTGGAGCCAAGCATCCCAACTCAACCAGAGGTTTGACTAACCGATAGCCGGTCTCTTCGAACAATTCCCGCTCCGCTGTTGCCGCAGGAGTCTCGCCCGTATCAGCCATCCCGCCCGGCAGCTCAACCGAAACACCCTGGATGGCCGGACGAAACTGTCGAACAAGGGGCACCCGACCATCCACGGTGACCGCAAAAACAGTTACGTAGTCAGCCTGGAATAGAGAATGATAAACCTCCGGTGCACTACCAGGATTTCGCATTAGAGATCGCTCTTGCAGAGTCACCCATGGAGAGAGTGGGTATGACAGGGTTTCAACAATGCGAGCATCACTCATTATTAATTCGAAGCAACTGCATGGAAAGGTAGCCCAAGGCCAAACCGCCATGCAGTGAAGCTGTCCCACATTTCGATCAGGCAGTCGATATTGAAGACGCCGCAAAGGACATCTACCAGCCCCGCCAGACACACTCAACAATTGGCGCGCAGGTAGTGATGCTCAATCTTAACACAGGTTCAAAGGAATATCCAGTAGCTACTCCCCTCCCGAATTATGATATAGGGATGAATGGCATCGAGAGCTCAAAGGACATGCGCTCCAAAGTAAAAGTCTGTAATTGGCTGATGGCATGAGCCATTGGCGACTTCTACAACCTGAACGTTTAACGAGTTGGTGCAAGCAACACCACGTCCTGCAGGGTACATCGCTATTAGGTCAAGACTTGATCCGGTCTGCCGGCATCCACAATCCTGCCCTGCTCTAAGCGAATAACCCGATCACAGCGCTTCAGAGTGCTCAACCTGTGGGCAATCATCACAATCGTGAGCTCCTTGCTGAGACCCTCCACTGCCGCGATCACAGATTCTTCAGTGTTGCCATCGAGGGCGCTGGTGGCTTCATCGAAGACCAACAAACGCGCCTGCTTATAAAGCGCCCGGGCAATACCGATCCGTTGCCGTTGGCCGCCGCTCAAGCGAATGCCACGCTCGCCTACGAAAGTTTGATAACCCTTATGGTTGGTTTCAATGAAGCTGGCAATCTGAGCATTTTCGGCCGCCTTCTTCACGCGGGCTAAATCAATCTGCTTGCGAGGAATGCCAAAAGCGATGTTCTCGGCAATCGAACTATCTGCTAGATAAATGCTCTGAGGTACATGAGCAAGTGCGGCCCGCCAGGCCACTAACCGCTCCGGATGGTCAGGGTCGTGCAGGTCCGCGCCATCAACAAGTACCCGACCGGACGAAGGAGCCAAGAGTCCCAGCAATAGGTCTACCGTTGTACTCTTGCCACTGCCGGTGCTGCCAATCAACCCAATCCGCTCTCCGCGGCGGATCTCCAGATCCAGCCCCCGCAAAACATCTGGCAGCTCCGGGCCGTAGCGAAAATACACACCCTCAAAGCGAATGGACTCGCGGAGCAGTAATGGATCTACAGAAGCAACAGAAGACGGAAGCGGCTGGTTAAGCAGAGCAAGAACAGTCTGGATCGGTGCGTTATAGCTCTTCAGCGAAGCCCACCCACTGTAGATCTGCTGCAAGGCAGGGAGTAGGCGTTGTGCCCCTAAGGCCAAGGCTCCCATCAGAGGAAGAACTGGAGTATCACTTCCTTGCTGCGATACCAAAAGCGCCCCGAGCAGCCCAATCCCAACCATACCCAAAGCCTCTAAGGCATAGCGGGGAAAAGAGCCCAAGAAAGCGTTATTCGCCTGAAGTTGGCGCTGGGGGCGATCAGCTTGCCGATAGATTTGTAGATAAGTGAGTTGGCTACCATCAAGAAGCACATCACGAATAGCGCCTATCCCCTCTTGCCGCGCTTTGAGCAGAAAGGCGGCCGTCTCAGCGATTTTTTGACCATTGCTGCGCAACTCTCTCCTCGAGAGCATTGCCAACGCTAAGTTGGCACCACCGAACAGCACGGCAGCAGCAACTGCAACCGTAGCGTCAATCAACAGCAAACCGATAAGCAAACCTGTTGCCACCACGACGGAGGTGGTTAGAAGCAAAAAAGAATTCAACGCGGCGACCGTAGAGCCAATTTGATCGATGGCGTTGATCACCTCGGCACTATTCCGTTTAACATGAACGCCGTAGGGTTGATACAGCGTTCGTTCATAAGCTTCACAGCTCAAGTCAGAACCCACCGCCGCCGCCAGCCGGCCATTCAACCAAACGTTCACAAGTCGGACCAGTGCCGCCAACACTGCCGCAGTTGCAAACGCTAGCGAAGCCGGCAGCAGCAGCTGGCTCGCTGCTGAGTAACCCATGTGGCGAGCCATCGACTGCACCAGCGGTTGCTGCCAAAGCCGCTCAGGGTCGCTTAGCACCGCCAGAAAGGGCAGAATCGCCCCTAGCGACAACAGCTCTGCCCCGCCACTGGCCAACATCACCAAAAGCAGTATTCCCAGCTGAATGCGGCGGCGGGGGCTGAGATGTCCCCAGATGCCCAGAAGCAGGGTGCGGGTTGACGGGGCAGTACAGGTCAAATTTCGTACATCAGGGTTGGGCAATCTGATCTGATCGGAATGGTTCAAAGGCGCAAGGGCTTGACGCGCCCGCATAAAGGCCGGATCGTAATAATGATTGAAGCTGTCGAAACCCACTACCGAGGGGGAGCACCTCTCTCCAAAAGCCGGGTACTGAGATGGAAGCCGATGAAGCCCGCAGCACATGATGGATGATCCGGATCAGGTTGGTGCTGTCGGTGAGGTCGTCGAGGCGCAGCACGAGGGGCGGGTCGCTCTCGTGCGGATCCTGATACGAGTCATTCATCCGTGTGGTGTTGTTTGCGAAGCAGGCCGGAGGCCCTAACTGCTCGCTTGGCATTTGTAGCCGTCAGGCTTCTGCGAAGCAGTTGCCGTGCACCACGTAGTTCTTCTCAAGCAGCAGCTCCGCCTGGTAGCTGCCGTCCCGGCCGGTGATACCGGTGATCAGGGCGGTTTTGGTGGGGGTGGATAGCATGAATATGTGGAACAGAGAACAGAGATGAAGGGCACTGATCTGGGCTGCAACCCATGCGCGCACTGTCGCAGCAGGACGGCCATCGGCCATCGGCGGCTTAAGGCACCGTTACGGCTGCATAGCTTGGGCTCAGCAAGACGCCGAGCCCGTTATCGTCCACTGCCGGCGCGGTTCTAATCGGTCGTTTGGTTCGATCCCATCGGTTAGCCATTGCAGCGGGAGCGGTCCTGGCGGGTTTGTTCTGCCGGCGAGAGCTGAACGTGTCGCCTGGCCTGCTGTTACGCAAGGACCCGAAATCAGCGGACAGGAGGAGAGCTCAACTGTCTCGTACTGCAGACCACAGTAGATTTGCACACCCGCTCCTTAGGCGAAAGGGGGCATGTGGGTTGAGCATTCCTGCCATCGCGATAGGTTGGCGCTCAACAGATTTGCTGCACCCTTGCGCGACAGGGCATCAAGACGGAGTATCGGGCTTGCGGCAGCTGGGCTGGTGACGTTGGCCTGGGCCTGCGGAGCTCCTCGCACATGGGCCCAAAGCAAGACCTCAGTGGCAGCCAGCCGCTCGCCACTGCAGGCCACCTACGACGCCTACATCCTGGGGCGGGGCGACAGCTTGCAGATCGAGCTGCTCAACATTCCTGAGCTGAGCGGCACCTTTTCGATCGGCCCCGACGGCACCCTGTACCTGCCGCGGCTGCGGGCCCTGTTTGTCGAAGGCCTGACGGTGGAAGAGCTGCGCTACTTCCTGACCGAGCAGTTCAAGGCCTATGTCAAAAACCCCCAGCTCTACGTGAAACCCGTGGGCTACCGGGCCGTGCGCGTGTATGTGGGCGGCGAGATCAACCGGCCCGGCTACTACCTGCTCTCAGGCTCCCAACGGCTGGAGGACCAGATCAGCATTCGGGAGGGGGTCTCGCCGCTCGACACCCTCCGCCAGACCACCAGCCTGCAGGACTTTGCCGCCGCGCGGGTGCGGCTGAGCCGCATCGCCCTCGACGACATCACCACCCTGCAGGGGGTCAGCGCCCAGGGGGTGACCCCCTACTCGAACCTGGGTGAGGTGCAGGTGGTGCGCAAGCAGCCCACTCATCCAATGGCCATGCACGTGGATCAGCTCAGCCGCGCATCCAGCTGGAAGGGCTCCTGATGAACCAAAACCACCTGCGCCATGGCCGGGTGCAGGGGATTGAGCAGCAGATTGCGGGCCTGAGGCACCACCACCGACGGCAACACCAGAGCCAGCTGCTCTCCGGCGCGCAACCAATCGCCCCCGAAGCAGGCGCTGGCCTGGCTATGGGGGATGCTGTTCCAACGTTCGGGCAGGGTTGTGAGATCGGCTTCAGCGATCAAACCTGGCGCATCGGGCACGTCGTAGCCGCGGTACTCCAGCTGGCGCAGACCCTCCAGCAGCAGAGGGGCCGCTTCCTGGGAGCCCACGAGGGCGACGATTCCGCACATACTGCTCCTGGTGAGGTGAGTGCTGCTTCAACCAGACAGCAGCAACGGCATCACCTCAACAACTGAGGCAGGATGGTCGTATGAAATCAAACCTGATCAAAAGCGTGATCGCCACCAAGGAGCCGAAGCGGAGCTGGCTCCGGCGATTCTCTGTGAGATTCCGCGCCCTCACAACCCGGCGAGCAGGAATGGGCGTTCGCCCGGAGCCACCGCTTACAGGTGAAGCAGGAGCACTTGCTGCCCTAGACCGCTTGTACGCCCAGAACGCAGCTGGGATGAAGCGGCTGGCTGATAGCTGATGGCCGAGCCTTGGTGGCTTCCCCGTCATTTGGCGGAAAGTGCCCACGCCATAGCAATCGAAAGAGATGGCGGGCTACCTGGCGTCAGGGATACTTCGGGCCTCGAAGCGACACTGGCGACTCCGAAAAATCTCTGGGCCTACGGCGGTGAAGACAATCTTTTCGCCTTGGCCGCTGCTTTATTGGTTGCGATGGCTAAGGCACATTCTTTTAACGACGCCAATAAACGCACGTCCATTTCCTGTGCACTGATGTTTCTTGGCGGGAATGGGATCAAGATTGAAGTCACCGATGACGACCTGGTTTTCCACACGGTCCGGGCTGCACGCTGCCGCCAAGCTGATCGAGACCAAGAAGTCGATTCCATCGCGCTCTGGTTGCAGCTGGCAGCATTGCGGCGTTAAGACAGAGTCCTTAAGTCGAGCGCGCAGAAGGTGGGGGTGAGTCGATCTAGCGCCAAGATCCGCCAATCTACGGATCCGCTGCAGCGGATGAGAGGCCGGAATCCGCTCCTCAATCGACATGCAGCAGACTAGAGGGCCGTTGGCGGCAAGGGTGCTGGGTCGGCATCAGCTGCGATCGCAATCTCAAGGCCGCTTCAAACGCAGCAGCAAGAGTTCTGCACGGTCTGTACAGAAACTTGGTCTGGCTACGTGCATGTGTTGGTCTTCAGGCTGAACCTTCCGGTGCGGAGCGTCGGCTGCAGGTCGTGAGGGACTGATGGGATCAGCCTGTTGTTGGCGACAGGCGGCTCAGCGGTTCGTTTCGGCTGAAAGCTTGATCAGCAGAAGCGTTGACGAACCCCTTGAGAACTGCCACCAAACAAGGTGTAAGCGGATTCAGTCCGCTTGGTCGCGAAGGATTGTCCTGGTTGGGTCCGGCGAGTTCGCTTCAAGCGACTACAAGCTCAGCCGTTCTGCGAATGCCAGGAAGATCATCTTTGGCAAATTCGCTATATAGATCAAGGAGCTGCTCCTTCAGGTCTTCCAGATCATCACCCTGAGTCCAGTGGTCGGGATAGTTATTTAGATATCCCAAAAAACGTCCATCTGATTCACGCCAATAAGTGAAGGTTGCACCAACAGGCTGATGGGTGCCGTGACTCTCGGCCGGGTTCATCGTTTTTCTTGCGTCGGTCAAAGAGTTTGATCTCGTAGCCA
>Ga0214923_10006337_pt1 | contig 13340 bp, 8 predicted proteins | sample LL1510_MetaG_FD_177993 | JGI IMG/M metagenome (GOLD analysis project Ga0214923, IMG submission 177993) | Freshwater microbial communities from Lake Lanier, Atlanta, Georgia, United States - LL-1510 | ecosystem: Environmental > Aquatic > Freshwater > Lake | place: USA: Georgia | collected 2015-10-15
GATTGTGATATTATAACTGGTTATAATATATTTTATTTTGACGAAAAATATATTTATGATAGGGCAGATCAAGTTTTAGGGATTAAAGAAGAATTAGCATTCATGAGTAAACTTAAAAAAAGATTTTGTAATTTTAAGGAGATGAAATTAGCATCAAGTGCATTAGGAGAAAATTTACTTAGATTTTGGGATACACCAGGACGAGTCCATATTGATTTGATGAAAGATGTTCAAAAAACATTCAGCTTATCGTGTTATAAGCTCGATTATGTAGCTTCGAACTTTATAAGAGGAGAAGTTAAAAAATTTAAAGAACTTGAAAATTTTATTTTTGAATTAGAATGTGCTTCTGTAGATGATATTTGTCTTTATGATTTTATACATTTAGAAGTTATTAATGGATTTGTATCGGATGAAGTAGGTGAGAAATATGTTGTAACTAAAATAGATAAAGAAAATAAAAAATTACATGTTCAAGGAGATAAATTTTTAGAACAAGATTTAAAAGATACAACTGGTGGTAAAATTTATTGGTCTCAAGCAAAAGATGATGTTGGTCCAAAAGAAATTTTCAAATATCAAAAAGGGACTGCAAAAGAAAGATCAATTGTTGCAAAATATTGTATTAAGGATTGTAAATTAGTGAATTTACTTATTAATAAATTAGAAGTAATTACAAAGAATATTGAAATGGCAAATGTTTGTTCAGTACCTTTATCGTATCTATTTATTCGTGGTCAAGGAATAAAAATCTTTTCATTATGTTTAAAGGAATTTAAAGAACAAGGTTTTATATTTCCAGTTATTAAAATGAATAAAGTAAAAATATGTAAAGAATGTAATGTTGAAACAAAAGGTTATAATTGTCCAAAGTGCAAAGGTAAAAATCTAGAGGATGTTGAATCAGATGATTGGTTTGAAGGAGCTATTGTTTTTGACCCAGTACCAACCGTTGATTATGAAGCTTATGTAACAAAAGATTATAATTCACTTTATCCCTCATCGATTATTCAAAAGAATATGTCTCATGAAACAATTGTTGAAAACGAAGATTATGATAATTTACCAAATATTGAATATTATAATGCACAATTTGTTGAAGCAGACGGAACTATTCAATATAGACGTTATGCAAAAAAGAACGGTAAATTAGGCGTTATTCCAATGATTCTCGACAAATTGTTAAAAGAAAGAAAAGCTGTTAAGAAACTAATGGAAGCAGAAGAAAATCCGTTTAAAGCAAAAATTTATGATGCAAAACAATTAGCACTTAAGGTAACTGCTAACTCTCTATATGGTCAATTGGGTGCGAGTACATCTCCTGTTTGTAAGAGAGATATTGCAGCATGTACAACTTCAACAGGAAGAGAGATGTTAATTCTTGGTAAAAAATATGATGAAGAAATTTTACCATGGTTATTAAATGGTATGAAGAAAGCAATTAAAAAAGAAGATAATGAAAAATTTAATAAATTTATAAAAATGGAATTAAAAAATAATACAGGCGAGTATGCTGAGAAATTTATAGTTAATCTTAAAAAATATTTAGGTGAAGATTTAGAAAATAAAACTTGTCAACCTGTTGTACGATATGGTGATACAGATTCTAATTTTAGTTGTTATCGTATTAGAGAAAATGTTGAAAAGGTTTCCAAAAAAGAATCTTTAGTTCTATGGAAAGAAATCATAAGTTTCTCAAAAGATTTAATTAAGCCATTTATTCCCGATGAATATCAAAAATTATGGACTGATTTACATGATTTATACTATAGTGAAGATAAAATAACAAGTTTAAGATTACCAGAATCACCAATTGTACAAGTAGAACCAAAACATTGGAAAACTATTTTACCAATTGAAGAAAGAATGAAACAATATTTAAAAGAATATATGGAAGAATCTTATTTAGGTTGGATGTGGTCACTTCAAGAAATATCATTGAAAAATTATCCAAATATGGATTACAAGTTAAATCAATGGGCTCAACATCAAATGAATAAAATTAGATTAACAGCAAATGATTATACAGATGAATTATTAAAAAGTTATGTAGATAGAATTAAAGATATTGATATTCAGTCAAGAAAAATTAATGAGAATATTAAGAAAAACAAATTAGATGAAACATTATTTAAGGAAGAATTAAATTCATTAGATAAAGAAAAATTAGAAAAACAAGCAATTTACAATGATTTAAATAATAAACGACAGAGTATAGAATTACAAGTACGTAATTTTTCATTAAATATATTAAAAGATTATTGGATTCAGCCATGGTGGGACTTTGATGGTGATAAAAAAATATTTAATATTGAATTTTATAAAGGTGGTACTGCAATTACAGACAAACGTTCATTAGAACTTTCAATGGAACTTGGTAAAATTTCAGGTGAATTAATTAAAAGTCGTTTACCTTTCCCACATAATTTTGCATATGAAAAAACATTCTGGCCCTTTTTAATATTATGTAAGAAAAAATATGTTGGAAATAAATATGAAACAAATCCAAATAAATATAAACAAGATTTTATGGGTATTGTATTAAAAAGAAGGGATAACTCACCAATTGTAAAAGAAATTTGTGGTGGAATTATTGATATTTTAATTAATAAGAGAGATCCGCTTGGTGCTAAGAACTTTTTAAGAAAATGTTTAGATGATATGTTTGCTGGTAAATATGATATTAAATATTTCCTTCAATCAAGAACACTTAAATTAAAAGAATCTTATAAAGATTGGACAAAGATAGCTCATGTTTACTTAGCAGAGAAAATTGCATTACGTGACCCAGGAAATAAACCTCAATCGGGTGATCGTATTGAATTTTCTGTTATTAAGGTTCATAATGATGATCCAAAGAAAAAATTATTACAAGGAGAAGTAATTGAAACTCCAGCATTTATTAAACAAAATAATAAAGAAATTGATTATCTATTTTATATGACAAATCAAATTCAAAATCCAGCAACACAATTTCTTCAATTAGTAGATGATAAAATTGAAGACATGTTTGAAGAATATAAACAAAAATATGATACTAAACCTAAAAAAGTTCCTAAGGAAAAGGTTATCAAAGAAAAAGTTATTAAGGAAAAAGTACTAAAAGAAAAAAAACCAAGAGTGTCAAAAAAAATTATAAAAGTAGCAGATAATCAAGTAGAAGAAGTCAAAGAAGTACCTGTTAAAAATAAAAAAGAAATAAAAGTAGCAGATAATCAAGTAGAAGAAGTCAAAGAAGTATCTGATAAAAAGAAAAAACAAATTAAAACAACAGACAATCAAGAACAAGTAGAAGAAGTCAAAGAAGTACCTGTTAAAAATAAAAAAGAAATAAAAGTAGCAGAACAAGTTGAAGAAGTCAAAGAAGTACCTGTTAAAAAGAAAAAAGAAATAAAAGTAGCAGAACAAGTAGAAGAAATCAAAGAAGTACATGTTAAAAAGAAAAAAGAAATAAAAGTAGCAGAACAAGTAGAAGAAATCAAAGAAGTACATGTTAAAAAGAAAAAAGAAATAAAAGTAATAGAACAAGTAGAAGAAATCAAAGAAGTACATGTTAAAAAGAAAAAAGAAAATTTATTAAAACCGAATGGTAAAAATAAAGAAATAGAAATTTAATTTATGATGATTCAGTAATCATATTAATATCTGATGTATTAATACTGGATGGTGGTACATCTTCGTTGTTATTGGAAATAGAACCACCTGTTTTTGTTGTATTCTCATTAGAAGATTCTTCATCTTCATTGGAATTAGAACCACCTGTTTTTGTTGTATCATCAGTATGAGCTGAGGATGATACATATTCTAAATCCGAATTTTTGGATGGTTTATTGTTTTTTTGTTTAACTGTAGATTTTTTTTTGTTAAGTGTTTCAGATGAGCTAGATGTAGAAGATGTTGAGCTATCGTCATCTTCCATTTTAAGTGCACCACCTGATTGTTTTTTTGGTGAAGATTTGTTTATTAAAAAATTATACATTTCAGAACTAATAAAAGGTGATGTATCAGATAATTCAGATGAATTTTCTTTAGGTACGCTAGTATTATTTATAACAGTTTGATATTTGCTAAATATATTCTCAATATCACTAACTGTATCACTTTCTACTGAAGGTATATTTAATCTTGTTATTAATAAATTTGCATCACCATTTAATTTTTTATCAAAACTATCTGAAAATTCGTCGGTGTTAACATTATTCCAATTTATAGTATCATTACTTTCTTTATTAATTGCGTTTCCCATATATTAATATTTAGAAATAATTTTTTATAATAATTAAAGTTTTTTCTAGTAATTATTAACATGGATTTAAAAATAAATGAATCAATTTTAATATCATTTATAGTTATTTTTATATATATATTATATTCCATTAAAAGAAGACGTTTGACATTAGTAGAGGCTAATAATAATATTAAATATATGGTTTATAATAATAGAAATAAAAATGATGCTGCTAATTTATTAGCAGAATTGGTAAGTAAAATGTATAAATTGAAAAATTATTTGTTTAAAGAAAAAGATAAATACGAAGAGTATAAAGAATATATTATTTTATTAAATGAAAATTTTACAGAATCAAGAACAACTATTTATGAAAATACACCAGATTCTGATTTGACATCTTATTCTGTAAACAAAGGAGAAGAATTAGCATTTTGTTTAAAAAGTAAAAAGACAGGAAATTTTCATGATATAAATTTAATAATGTATGTTGCATTACACGAAATGGCACATATGGCATGTCCAGAAGTAGGTCATGGTGATTTATTTAAGAAAATTTTTAAATTTATAACAGAAGTAGCAATTAGTATAAATCTTTATGTTAAAGAAGATTATTATGAAAAACCGGTAGAATATTGTGGTATGGTATTATCTTCGTCAATAGTATGAATCATTAAATTTAAGTAAACTTAAATTTAATAATTATAAAATATTTCCTCATAATGTATAATATGGAAAATCCAATAAAAATTATACATAAATTTAAAAATAACAATAGACGTATTCAATATAAAATTTTTATTTTCATTGGTTCATTAGTTAAAGATAATGTTATGAAAATATTAAAATTAATAGAAGATAAAGATTTTATTACATCTTTAACAGTTTTATCTTCAAAAGAAATGTTACAATTAGAAACTATTTATGGTAAAAAATGGTATGAAATTTTTTTTACAAGTTACCACATTAATTATCAAAGAAATATCATTAAAAATAATAATAGTAAAAAAAAAGCATTAGAAACTAAATTAGGTAAAGATTGGGTTAAAAATTTATTAGAAGAACCAATTGTTAAGAAAGTTTCATATTCATATGCATCATCTTATTATAATTATTTATTAATGAAAAACAAAATAAAATCATTATCAAAAAAAAATGAGTTAGATTTTAGAACATATGCTGTTGAAAAAAATAATATTTTAGAATCTAATGAAAGTATGAAACAAGCAATTGATCCAACATTATTAGAACAAGAAGGTGGGACTGTTAAATTATTAATTGGTGGTGATGATGAAACAGATGAATCTATTGATATGGATATTGTTGACGATATTAATTCAGACGATATCCAAAATAAAGTACCAGTTGAAGAAGATGATGAAAAAGCAGAAGAAGAAAAAGTAATTAGTGAAGATCAATTAGATGAAGAAGTTGAAAATGATTTTAATTTAGACGAATTAACAAAATTATACGCAACTACAGATGTTGAATCAGATAAAGTTGTTAAAGAAACATCAAAATTAATAAGTGACGCATTAAATGATAAAAAATGGGATAAAACAACAAAAGAGTTATCTAAAGATTATGATGATAAATATGATAATTTAACTTATGATGGTAAATTAGAAGAAGAATATAAAAAATACTATATTACCTCCCAATATATTTTTATGGATGATACAATTAAAACTTTAAGAAATAAGATAACAGTATCATTACCAATGAATCCAAAATTTGGTGAATCTATTAAATTATTACCAGAAGCTCAATATTTTTGGTCAGAATATACATTTGAAGGTAAAATAGACCAAGTAATGTTAGGTCAAAAATGGATTCGAAGAAATGAATTAATTAAAATAGATATTAAACCAAATGAAAATTTAAAAGTGTATGAAAAATTAAGAAATAATTTAGGTTATTTAAAAGATTCTTTCGGTTATAAAATTAAAAGAGAAGATGACGAAACAAATGTTTTAGATTCATATGAAAAATTTATAACAAACAATGAAATATTTATGTTAGATATTTATAATGAATTTGGATTAAATTATAGTCCAGAATCGGAAGATAAGAGAAATTTGTATGAAGTATATGTTAATATATATTTTCCAGGTATTACTTTTGAAAGAATGGATAATATTATATCATTAATAAATGGTAAAGATAATAAAGAAATTCAATATATTGATAGTGTATTTGGTACTATTAAAAATGATACAAAATTAGAAACAGAAATTTATGAAACTATAGAAAAATCAAAAACTGAATTAACTGATTATGAAAAATATTTTTTTGAAAATCATATTATTCAATCAATTATACATGTAAATATTTCTGACCCAAAAAATATTACAGGAACTACATCTGATACAAAATTTAATTTATATAGAATTTTCGATAATTTTTTAGTTAACGAGGATTATCCATTTATACAATATCAAACTGCAGATACAAATATAACTTATAAATTTTATACTAAAACAGAAAAAATAGAGAATCAAGAAACATTAGCAAAATGGTTTGAAAATGCTCCATATGGTATATCAGTTAAAATTAAACAAGCTAATGATAAAATTATTTCTATTAATATTCATGAATCTGGTAGAATAGAATATAAAATAACATTTAAGGAGGAAGATAATGCAACCATTAATAATATTTATAATACATATGATATTGTAAGAAATTTATTAAAAAAAATTAATAGTGAAAATAAAAAAATTAAATTTATTTTACCACCAGATGATCGATTTAAATTTGCATTTATTAACACAATTCAAAAATTTACTCTTCCTGAAAAATTTAAAATTAATCATAATGATTTATCTGAATTTGCACGATTCTTTTTCCCATATGTTTCTTTAGTTATTGAACCCAAAAAAAGAGAATCTAAAAAACAAGTATCCGAAGATGAAACATCTAAATATGGTACTTATCTGAGATATAAAAGAATTTCAAAATATGAAAATAGAACAAAGATGCATTTAAGAATTTTATATTTTTTAAGAAATTATGAATTATCTGACCGTGAATTAATTGATGAAGTTGCAAAACAATTTAATATAACCCAAGAAGCTGCTGCTATTGAATTAGATTATGTACGTGAAAAATATATCAAAGTAATAAAAAAATCTAAAAAATTATTGAAACATTTAAAATCATTACCACGTTCTAAACCACCAGGAATAGATATTAGCATCCAAGGTAGAGATAGAGATAGATATAAAATAAGAATTACTGGTGCTAGAGATAAAAGTCAATTAGATGAGATTGTTAAATTTATGAAAGTACTTTTATATTTATATACAGAAACTTATTTATATAAGAATAAAGAATATCAAAAATTAAAAGATGTTTTAAAAACATTAAGTAAAATTGCAAAAAGAAGAAATAAAGTAATTGAAATAGTTGATTATGAAACATCTATTAAAAATGTAAAAATTATAACTGCATTAGATAAAAATCGTTTAGGTTATAAACCAGAAGAAGGTCAAAATCAATGGACTAGAAATTGTCAAAATAGTGGTACTGATAAAAAGAGAAGACCTGATATTGTTCCCAGTGACCAAATTGAAAAATTAGTTAAAAGTGGTTATAAATTAAATGAAAAAACAGGTTTTTATGAAAGAACTGTCGAAATTAAAGCTAGAGGGAAAATTCAAAAAGTAACAATTAGAACAATTAAATTATCTGGAGAAGGTGGTAAATACAATTATTATGCATGTAACCCAGATGGAAATAATAAACATATGTATATCGGATTTTTAACTAAAGGAAATAATCCAAATGAATTATGTATGCCATGTTGTTTCAAGAAGGATCAGTTAACATCTGATAATAAAACAAAAATGACATATTATAAAAAATGTATTGGTGAAAAAGCACCAACTGTAGAAGAATCTGTCCCAACAAATGTAATTGGAGATAAAATTTATATTTTACAAGAAACAAATAAAGTTCAAGATGGTAGATTTATTTATTTACCTAAACATTTAGATATATTTTTTAATCAAATATGGAAGAATGACCATAAAATTAAAAACCATTATTTATTAGAATCAAAATCAGGCTATTTCTTTAAATATACTGTTAGAAATGATAAATATAATTTTTTAGCAGCAATAGCTGATATATATCAAAAAACTATTTCAGAACTTATAACAACAATGGTAGATTTTATTAAAAATGATAAAAATGAAAATTATTTTTTATATCTTAACAATGGTGATATTCGTGAAAGTTTTGAAACAAAAGAAAAATTTATTGAATATTTACAATCATCCACCTATTTAGAATATGATATAACGGGTGAATTATTATCAATACCAAATGTAATATCTAAAAAAGGTATTTATTATTATGTTCTTGAAAAACAAACATATATAATTAAAAAAGCTTTGGAGAAAGAAGAAGTTTCAGAAAGATATTATTTAACTTGTTTGAATTTAGAAAATGATTATATGATTAATGAGGATAGAGATATAATTGTATTGATTAAAGAAGGTAAATATTATTTCCCAATATATAAAGTACAAAAAAATGAATTGAAAGATAAAAAAATAAAATTATCTAAATTTTACAACAAGTCAGAAGAAACAAATAAAATATTAAATGAATTAAATAATTATTATGAAAAAAGCTGTCAAAGTAAATTATTAAATAAAGTTACTATTTCAAATGATTTATGTTGTAAGAATATAATATTGGATTTAGAAAAAGCAGGATTCAAAGTTAAAAAACAATTAATAGATAATAGGAATAAATGTAAATATATTGAATTAGATGGAAATATTTTATTACCAGTAAAACCATCTGGTGCACATTATTTATATAATTTCTCAACAATCGATTCAAATATTAAAATGTTAAATTTAAAAGATACAATAAAATCATTAGATACCATAAATAAGAAAATTAAAAAAGATTATATACCACGTTCTGTTTTTTATGATTCATCAAAAGGTGATACTATTAGAATAGTATCTATATTATTACATAATGATTTAGATGTTCCAATTAAAAATGAATATATTTCTGAAAAAGAAATTAAAAAAATGGGTATTTCTATTAGATTTAAACCATTAGAAGAAGATATTAATAATGAAATTATAAAAAATCAAGTTGTTATTGATGATAGAACATATCGTGTTAAAACACATATGTTTAAAACAGAGGGTTATAATATTTATAGATTAGAATTAAGTTACTTTTTAGAAAATAATGAAGATATAAAAGATAAAATAATTAATATTGTTAGAAATAAAAAAATTCCATTGAAAGATAAAAAATATGAATTAAGAAAAATATTATTTAATATAATTAGTAAAAAAATAATAGATACTAATTCATTATCAGGTGGTGGTAAACCGATTAGTATGGCTCATATAGTTAAAGAATTACCAAAATTAGATGATTATATTATTTATAATGTTAGAGATTATTGTGAAATTAATAAGAATAAAGAGTCTTGTTCGACAAATCATCATTGTGCATGGCAAAATGATACTTGTAAAATACAATTAACAGATAATTTAGCAGTTGATTATGTAAATAAAGTTATCGAAGAATTAATTTACGATGGTATTAAATTTAAAGAAATAATACAAGAAAGTAATTATTATGTATCTGATATTGTTGATTATACTCAATTTTCATATAGACAAAATCAAAAAATTATTAAATCATCAAATTTTACAATAAATAAAATTATGACTGAACTTTTTGGTAAAGATAAAATTCCAATAATTGGTAAAAGACAATTATTACAAAAAAATAATCAAATTATTGAGGAAGACTATCCAGAATTAATTGAATTAGGAAAACAATTAATACAACCAATAGAACCAAATAAAGATAGTATTATAAGAGCATTTGTTAATTGCTTTTATTGGATTAATAATTCTTTATATGATAATGATTCTAGAAATTTAGGATATATTTCTGATTTACAAACATCAATGACATATTTATTTAAAGCAAATATTATAGATTTTATTCAAAATAATCGAAATGATAAAGAAATAAATAATTATATAATAAATTATTTTAAAGACGAAGACAATTTTTTTGAATCAGCATTAAATAAATTTAGAAAATCTTCATATAATACAGATGGGAAATTAGAATTATTTATTTTAAGTTATTTAGTTGATTTACCAATTGTTGTTTATGATAATTTTTCAAATGTTAAATATATTTTCTTACAAGGTGAAATTAAAGTAACATCTGATACAATTAAGAATTTTACAAAAGAAGACAAATTAAACAAAACTATATTTATAAAATTTAATTATGACGGTTCTAATAAAATTCCAAAAAATATTTTTTCTATATATTATAAATAATTATTTTAGATTTTTATAATGAGTTTATAAAAAAATATATCCTATTGTAACATGACAATTAATCAAACAATTATTTTCCAAGAATTAATTAAAAATCAAAAAAAAACACCAGACCAATCCAAGAGATTTTCATTGTCAGATATTAAAAGAGTATCTACATATCTAAATAAATCTATATTTTCAGATGAATGTTCATTATGGACTGGATATGTAACTGAATTTAAAAATAATGCTCATTATATTAATTTTTATTTTAATGGGAAGAAACAGGTTTTACATAGATTATTATATTATAATTTTATTGGTGATATTACAGATGATGAATATTTAAAATATGGCTGTCCAAATAAAGGTAAATGCTGCACCTTAAAACATATTCATAAAGTTGTAACAAATGATAATATTACTAGTACAGTCGATATGAAAGACGTAGTTCATACAGTTGATACAATTGAAACAGCTGATACGGTAGAGAGTGTTGATAGTGTTGATAGTACATTTGATGAAAAAAGAAAGAAAAAGATAATTGTTAAATTATAAATATAATAATTTTATTATAAAAATTATTATTTCTATTTTTATTATAATGAGTACATTTAAAGGAGGCTTTCCGCCTATAAGATATTGTCCAGAAAAAAATCAAACTACTGTTGATAAAAATATTAACACTAGAGAAAGATTATTTTCATCAAATATTAATAAAACTATTAATATACGTCAAATATTAAAAGAAACAAAAACAGAACCAATAATTAATGTTGAACCAGAAGAAGAATTAAATGTTGTAAATGAAATTTAAGATTTGAAACTTTTTAATAAATCATTCATTAAATTCATAATATCTTTATCTTTTAATGCAGCTAATGGATTTTTTTCATATGAAACTAATGTTTTTTGAAATTCTGGTTCTGATATTTTGTTAAGTAGAGTTTCATTTGATAATATATGAGAAAATAAATTTGACATTGATGTATTTGTAAAATTATTATTTAATAAAGCATTCATATCTAAATTATTAAAATTATTGTCAAGTTCGTCTTCTGTATCGTCATCATTGGAATTTGATGATAACATTTTAAAATGTTCATTCGTTTTATCTAATTCAGATGCTGTTTGAAATGCTATTTGTGCTTCTTTATTTCTATTTAATACTAATAAACAACTGCCAACACGACCCCATGCTTTTGCATTATTTGAATTTAATTTAGTCGCAAGAACAGCATCATTTAATGCATCTTCGTAATTATTTAATTTATAATTTGCTAAACACCGATTAAGATAAATTTTATATTTATTTTCATCATTGTTATTATTTAATGCTAATGTATATTGTTCAATAGCTTCTTGTAATTTGTTATTATTTAATAATTCATCACCTAGTAACTTTTGTTCCATTACTTGATAATTATATAAATCTTTATATATATTTGAAAAAATTTGATAAATATTTTATTTGATAACAAATTTATATTAATAATGTTCTTTCTTATCTTTTTATCTCTACTAAATATGGTTACTTCTTCTATGCGTTTAATTGAATTTAATTCAAGGAACTTAATTACTTTTCGTGGGCCCATTCAAGGTTTATCAACAACAAATTGGATAAATCAAATGAATGACCGCGACCCAGATACTGATACAATATATATTTATCTTTCTTCACCCGGTGGTTCTGTTTTAGAAGGAAATAAACTAATAGACCAAATTAAAACTCTTGAATTAACTGGATTGCGTGTTAACTGTATTGCTGATTTTGCTGCATCGATGGCTTTTGTAATACTTCAAGCATGTCCTAAACGTATGGCATTACCATCATCTGTATTAATGCAACATCAAATGAGTTTATCTCTAGATGGTGCATTAGAAAGTGTTAATAATTATTTAGATTTTATTCATCAAATAAATATTAACACTGAAAAAATGCAAGCAGATAGATTAAATATGACTGTAGATGAATTTAAAAATAAAGTTATGAATGATTGGTGGGTAGCCGGTCATAATACAAAAGAACTTAATATTGTTGATGAATTAGTAATGGTTAAATGTTCAAAAGAACTATTAAACAAAAGAGATAAAATTGTTGTCAGAACATTTTTTGGAAATATAAATCTTATATTTTCAAAATGTCCTATTGCTCGTGAACCTATTGAAATTGATATGTCTCATATAGCTCAAAGTAAATGGACTGATGCAGAATCAAGTATTAAAGAATATTTACCATCTTTATATATAAGTGAATATCATAAAACTACTTAGTATAATAAAGCATACAAAAATCTTCATCTGCATTAAATATTAAATTAAAATATTCTATTAATGCATTTGATTCAATAAAATAATTCCAATAAGGTAATCTAAATTTGTCTTCATTTAATAGAGGTTTAAAAGATTTCATTAAAACTAATATTTTATTTGAATTTTTCTTATAAAACATAATAATATCATCTTTATAATTAAATGTTTGGCTAATAAATAATCTTTCTAATAATTCAGATAAATCACTATTTATTAATGCAATTTTCAGACTAATACTATTTAATTTAATATCTGATTTATTTTGTAATATTTTTAAATCTTCTTTTATATAATTTTCCCAAATTGCAATAATATCTTCATATAATATATTATTATTTGTACTATAATATTTTGAATAATCTATATTTTTAATAGTTAGATTTGAAAGGATATTCCATATTTTTTCGCTTAAACTATCCATACCTAATAATAATTAGAAAAAAATTGAAATTTTAATAGTTATTATTGAGATA
>Ga0214923_10006338_pt1 | contig 13339 bp, 15 predicted proteins | sample LL1510_MetaG_FD_177993 | JGI IMG/M metagenome (GOLD analysis project Ga0214923, IMG submission 177993) | Freshwater microbial communities from Lake Lanier, Atlanta, Georgia, United States - LL-1510 | ecosystem: Environmental > Aquatic > Freshwater > Lake | place: USA: Georgia | collected...
TCTATACTCGTGCCACACGCAGCGGACATACTTTGCCGCCTGTGTGACCCCAGTCGATTCCGCGTGCAGTGCACCCGGCTCGGCGCAAACGGTGGCCGTGGCCCTCGCCGCGACACCGATACGCGCACCCACGTAATCTCGGATCACATCAACCACCAGATAGGGCGCTCCTTCCTTATTGCACCAGTTGCAAAAGCCCCACTCGTCAGTCTGGAACAGCTGGTAGCCAATGCATGGCACTCCCTCGCGCCGCACCTTGTCAGCCACGTCGTTGCCATTCAGCGCTGGACAGGTGATGCCTACGATCGTTCCGGAACGCACGGCCGGCTCGTGCTCGTCGTCGCTGGTGTACGGGTAGGTGATACACTGGTTGACCTCGGTGACCATCGCTGTCAATGCCGCCGGACTGAGAAAGTACCGTCCGCCTTTGCTGCGCACAACATCCTAAACAGGTAACACATTGATACACACATCAGCACGCAATCATCACATCAGCACGCAATCATCACATCAGTACACAATCATCACAACAGTACGCAGTCATCCCAGCAGCCAGCCTAACCTGGTCTTGAAGATCTTCCAGCAGATGTGAGTACCCCTCCTTGCCGACGAGCAGTGGTCCGGTCAGCCGCGTAGACCAATACTGCTTGAGCCAAGCATGTTCGTCCGCCGTGTCCACGCTGCGTGCGTACACGGCACGGCACAGCAGCTTGCGCTTAAAGGCCTCGTCCTCCGGTTCGGCGGGCACCTTGGTGACCCACTGAGCAGGATCGACCGCCAGTCCGGCCGCATACGTCGCAAGCGGCGGACGATGCACGACCCCCACACCGATTGCGGCCGTCACAACCAGCAGGTCGTTGATGTGAATCTGGCCGCGCGGCCCGTGGCACATGCCCACATAGGCAAACATGACACTCGACCGGTCCCAGACAACAGGCATCTGGGAAAACTGCCGCTCAGTCGCCACAAACACGGTGCCGTCGGGCGTCTCGGCGCAGTAGTACGTCACCGTCTCTGAGCGCCCACAAATGACAAATTGTGTATCCGCAGGAAACGCGGCTATCACATGCTTCTCATCCACATCTGCCTTGCACACAATGACAAGGCAAGAGTATCGGCGGCCCGGACGGGCAGTGCCGGCGGCGGCAGCGGCGGTGGTCTTTGCAGCCGCCTTTGCCGCGTCGATCTTGCGGTCTCGCTCCTTGGCCGCGTCGGCAAGCCTGCGCACCGCCGCGGCCATCTCGTCCCGGGCGCGCTCGGCGGCCACAAAGGCGACCACGGCATGCACCGCATCCGCGCAGGCACTCGCAGCGTCCCGTGCGGCCGCATACGTATCGACGTCACGGCTCGCAGTCTTTGCCAGCGCAAGAAGCCCCGCCAGCTCCGTCGTATCCGCCTGGTCCGCTTCCGCCTCTGCCCTGCTCTGGTAAATCTGCTTCAAAACGCGCTCAGCGCGGCCGTGCGCCGCCTTTGCACGCGCCACAGCCTCGTCAAACGGACCGGTGCGCAGCTCCAGACCGTTGGCCCAGGCAATGACCTCGGCTGCGGTAGACACCTTGCCGGCCGCGCTGCACTGCTTGGCCAGAAGCAGAGTCGTGCCTCGACCAAGTTTTCCAATGTACGACGCGCCCGACAGCGCAGCTGCCAGCTGCGCTTCGCGCTCCTCACGCTCCGCGCTGTCCGCGCTGTCCGCCGTGTCACTCATCGGTGGCACAGCGAGCTTCAACCGCTTCGGTGGTGGTTCTGCCATCAAGATGTGATGTAATTTCAATTATGACGTTATTATTCAACAAAAAGCCCGAATCCGTGAGCCACGGCCGACAGGGCCCGGTCCGTCGGATTTGTGCACTGCAGCTGATGGGTGCCGTCAATCTCGACCACTTTACAGCCCAGCACGGGCCAGTCGTCTGCAGCGCAGCAGATGGTCAAGCTACCCTTGTATTCAGCAGTCTCCTGCGGCGCCGCGGGCGCGGCGGATGCGGCAAAGTATCGCTCCTGCATCTTCCGCTTCGCCGACGGCAGCGAGCTCGCGCGTGCCGCGGGATCAAGCACGGGGCACAGACAGACGCAGCGCGGTGCTTGGACCGCCCGCGCGACCGCAAGCGCAAAGTAGGTCCCGCTCGACTCTCCGCCAATGTGCACCGGCAGCGGCGCATGTTGTGTGCGCAGGCTCTCGTACAGCGCAACGAGCTCGTCCCTGCCGCGCGGCCACGGATTTGTAGGACCCTGTGGATAGTCGGCAGTGTAGACGATGGCGCCCAGCCCGCAGAGATGCGTCGCCATTCGCCGCGACCATGTCTCGTCGCCGCGCGTGAAGCAGCCGCCATGGAGCCATAGCACGACACATTGTGCCTCTTCCGCAGGCGTCCGACACTTTGTCTGCATCTCGCACCGCGTAGCCGAGTAGTAGTGACGTCACACGGCGATGTCGGCTACGCGTTGGGTACGGGTCGTCAGCTGCGTGTTAGCTGCGTGTGAGCTGCGTGCTAGCTGCGTGCTAGCTGCGTGTTAGCTGCGTGTGAGCTGCGCGCTAGCTACGTGTCAGCGGGCAACGCGATGGACGGCAGCACGCTGCCGGACAGCAGGCTGATTGCGTGAGCTCGGCCCGCGCTGGTCAGCAGGTACCGCATCAGCGCAAGGCACACGCCCGCAAGCGCGGCCAAGCCGTACGTGGCCGCCTGCCAGAGCCAGCTGCGGGTTCCGGAGGCTGCGAGCGTTGCCGGATCGCTGGACTCTGACACGGCGGCCCGGCGCCGGCGCTCGGCGGCCCACAGCACGGCAACGGCGCCGAACGCAAACCAGACCAGCAGATCAAGGACGCTGAGAACGTTCATGCCGTTGCTGTACACGTCCCGCAAAAAAACTGCGTCGTGTCGTGGATAAAGCCACCATGTCGTTTTGGTACCCGTACCACGCGCCGACCGGCTGTCTCGTGCCGCGGCATCAGCCGCCCGACGACATGCCCGAGATTGGCTTCCTGCAGCGCGAGGGGATGGCGTCGCTGCGGCTCTTCGGCCGGCCCGATCCGTGCAGCAGGGGCTGGCAGTACTCGTACATCAGTGCGGGAGGCCAGCGCCTCCAGCTGTACGCGCGACGCGACAACCCGCTCTACAGCGGGGAGTTTGTGAGCCTGCCGGACCGCCCGGACCTGGGTACCTTCACGGTGAATCTCCACCAGGTCAGCGGGTGCGGCCGCTGCGGCTAGCAGCCGTCCCTCTGTCGATCCGACTCGATCCGACCCGATCAGACCCGAGCAATTACACGTAGTGCCTCACCCCACCAGCCACGTAGTAGCGACCGCCTTTTGGTCCCACGGTGAGGCGACGACCGGCCCCAGCACGCGGGGTCCGCCGGAGCGCTGTCCCGCGCCGCGGCAGTTGGCGTGCTGCTGACGCGCGGCGCAGCGGTTGGCGCGCTGCCGACGCGCGGTGCAGCGGTTGGCGCGCTGCCGACGCGCGGCGGATGGTGCGCCGCCTCAGCTGATAGGTTGTGCACACTGGCTGCGTGGGCCGGGCGAGGCACCCAGTGGGGCACCCAACTGGCCGTGCGGGCAGTGTGGGGAACGGACATGCGCGCGAGCTGTGTGCAATGTCGCGTTGCCCGTCCGGCTCTGGCATGGTGCGTCGTCGCGAGCTTTCTGCCCTCGCACCGGGCCGGCCGGGCAGCACCTCCAGCCGCCGAGCCCCTAGGTCAAGATCAATCGCCTGCCGGATCACGCGCAGCACCTCAGGATCAACGGACCGGAGGACTTGGTCCATCGGCACACGGTGCGGCTCTCTCGTTTTCAGCACAATGCTGAGGAGCAGCATGCCTGCCGCGTAGATCATGTTCTTCTGCAGCATGGCCAGATTGAGCGTCGGGTTGGTAAAACGGATCAGCGGCCGCCGCGTGTGAAACATGGAAACTGCCTGCTGCATGATGCGCTGGTCTTCCGGGCTGAACGGCTCCAGGATGGTGTGGTCGACGTACCCGGACGTGTACTGGTCCGGGGGCGACGTGCAGTCTGTGCTCATGTTGTCGACGCACGCATCCATAAAGTCAATCACCCGGATAGTGCCGTCGCGCGTCAGCACAATGTTGTTGCGCGAAACGTCGTTGTGAGCGATGCCTTGCTGCAGCATTGTGTGGAACACGGAAAACAGCGAGTGGGCCAGATCCGCCTGCGTCCGAAAGTGCACGTTCCAGTCGTTCCAGTCAACCACTTCAAGCCGCTCAATCTCAGTGACGATCATTGTATCAGCTGCCCCTGGCGCTGTGTCCATCTCGATGGAATAGAGAGCAGGCACCAAGCGTCCGAGCCGGCGCACCAGCTCGCGCACCGGCTCAATCCGGTGTGCCACCTCCGCAAGCGGACGCGACGCGTACTCGATGCGCAGCAGTCGGTCCGGATGTTGAGGTATGGGGTACACTGCAGCAGAGGCGCCGACGGAGAGGGCACAGGTGTGAGGATTCACCCCGTGCGCACGCATGGCCCTTTCGCCCAACGCGCGGAACGCTGCCGTCTCACACCTTGGCAGAATCTTGGGCGGGACCGGCATCCTTGCAGGCTACAGGCTCGGGCTAAAAAAATAACCGGTTCGTACACGTAGCGTCGTCAGCAGCTGCGGGTGACATCATGTTGCTGCTGCGCTTCCGCGGGCGGTGGCACAGAGTCGGCGCGCGGAACGAGTTGTTCCAGGAGACGCTTTGCGTCCACATCGCAGTCCACATACTCTCGGTTTTCGTGGCAAAGGCATCCCGGCCCGATCAGCGATATCCCCTCGCCTCTGGCACAATTTCCCATCCTGTACAGGACAAGTGCGAACGTGGTTTGCTTAATGAGCTCCTCGAGCGTCCAACCGTCAGGAATCGTGTCCATTTCCCGAAGGGTTTGATGGTAGTGCACCCAAAGTTTTTTTCTGAGTAAATATGACGTCACTGTGTATTAAAGACCCACAGTTTAAGCTGGCTTTTTTTGCCCGACAGTCCAAACTGGCACCTTGGTTTTTTTGCCCGACCACCCCGACTGCCCGGTCCGGATTTGTCCGGATTGCCCGGTCGGCATTTCACCCGCCCGCACGCCCGCGTGTCCGCGTGTCCGCAGTCTCCGACATGTCCCAGGCCGGTGCTCTCCTGCCGCAGGGCGCGCTGGTCGGCAAGCCGCTGCCGAGTGCTTTGCCGCCTGTGCTGCCTCCCGCCTTTGTGACACTGGACGAAGCTGCATACGACCTGGAGCTTGTGGGCACGCCACCGACGCTTGACGCTCCAGACGACACGGGCGACGGGTGGCGCACTGTGAAACTGGAAGAGGTGGGGGCGAAGCGCTTTGACTTTGGCCACGTGATCATGAACGGTGCAAAAGCACTCTTTATGGTTCTGCTGGTGGGCCGAAGCGAGCAGCCTGACGTGCGCCGTTCTGTCGTGCGCTGTGTCGAGCTCTGTTACGCGCGGCTTGAGCGCGTGGCGAGCGAGGACCGCCGGCTGGGGCACGTCGAGCTGACGTACTGCGTCGCTTCTCCCAAGCGCGAGCAGGAGTTTGCCAACACTTTTGCCAAGTGTGTCGGCGTCATGCCCCTTGACGAGCGAAAGTTTATTTTTGATCTCGTTGCGGCCCCAGACGTGCTGCCGCCTGTTTCGCCCGCACCCGGCGCGCTACCAGGCGCGTTGCCCAGCGCGGACGCAGCGCACTGTTGGGAGGAGCCGGGGTATATCCCGGAACTAATGTTTACAACAACACGCCACCAATACTGGCGCACCGCGCAGCTTGCGAGGGTGTCCGTCACCGAAGGTGGCCGTGAGCTCAAACGGAGAAAGCGAAAGCGGATGTTCTATCGCTTGGCGAGCCAGGTGCACGGGCTTGTCTCTCGAGTTCAGCTTGACGGCGGGGACGCGTTGTGCGTGAGGAGGTGCTGGCGATACGACGGCGGATTTGGCTTGGACGTTGCATGGACGCCACAGGCGTCGGAAGCCGAATGGGGGCGAGTGTATGTGATTTGCAAGTAGTTTGTTTTACTTGGGGTGTGATTTGCAAGTTTTACTTGGGGTGTTTGATAATCCACATTACACTGCCCAGCACCATGTTTGCAACCAGGCGGATCCAGGCACTTCGCTACATCTGCGTCCCGCAAGCAGAGGCGGGCGCGTACTGGAACCTGGTTGAAGTCACGTTCGAGCAACCAGGTACTGGCGCAGATAGCGCCGTTCTGTTTGCCGTCCCTAACCCCGGGCAGGTCGCCAGTTTCGACATGCCTGTGCTGCCGACCGCGTGTGCAAGCGACGCCCGCGCCCTCCTTCGCGCCCTGGACGCCGCCAACGTGTCGGTGATGGACCCGGTGTACGCGCTGCCGCAGGTGTCGGCCGACTACTCGCAGCTGAGCCGCTCGCCGCAGTTTACTGCGGCATTTTACAACAACGCGACCACGCTGGCAGCCATCGAGACCCGCTACGCGCAAGGGTTTGCGTTTGCTCTTGTGCCTGCTCCCCCTGGCGCCGACAGCATCGTCTCGGGCTGGACATCGCGCATGCCGCAGCCGACAATCGCGCTAGCCGCACCAGGCTCGCCCAACGTGCGGAGCGTGACAATCGGGGCAATCGGCATTGACGGCCTGCGGTGGGTCGATGGCCAGCCGCTCGAGGCGACCACGTGTATTGACATTGCCGACCTGCCCCGCTGGATTGCCAGCCTACAGGGTTGCCGGCAGGCGGTTCGGCAGGCGGTTCGACTGACTCAGATCCGCCTGTCGCAGCTTCCGCGCACGCTTATTGTCGGAAACGCTTGCCGACCCACGCACGAGGCTGGTTTGGCGGTTGGCCTCACCACCGGCCGGGCAGCCGGTCTAGCGGGACGCATTGATCGCACGTGCCGGCTTATGTAGCGGCAACGGTCTGTGCGGGGCCTGGCGCGGGGCCTGGCGCGGTGCCTGACGTGGCTGGGGTTGCCGTGGCTGGGTTTGATGTGGTTGAGTTTGACGCGGCCTCGGTTTCGATCTCATGGATCATGTCGTCGACGGCGGCAGACGCCAGCGCAAGCTCACGTTCCAGCATGGCGACCCGCTGGGCTGCTGCGCGGCCCTTCCAGTGGATAAAAAGGAGGACGGTGATGGCGACCGCGAGGAGCACTCCGAAAATGACAAGCTTCATGTCTTGGATGCAGATGTTCTGGATGAATTTTTTTGGACAATCAACCCCCAAGAGAAACCCCATCCCTCCGCACAGAAATGGCCGACTTTGCCCGCGCCGTGTCGTTTGTGCAGCAGCACACCATGCTCTTCACATCAACGTTGTCTGACGCAAGGCAGCTGGAGTACTACGCGCACTACAAGCAAGCCGTGCATGGGCGTCCCGTTGGAGATGCGCCATCCATCTTTGACCCGCGCGGGCGCGCCAAGTTTCGCGCGTGGGAAAAACTTGGCGGCCTGTCGGCGGACCGTGCGAAGCACATCTACGTGGAGATGCTGACCGCCGACTTTCCGTTCTGGCAGAAACGCGTCTAGCATTACGCGGTGCCCCAGCCCGGGAGCCGCGCGCTGCCATCCAGCGGGCGCGAGCTCGACAGCATGGGAACCTGCGGAAGGCCGCGCGCGCGCAGCTCCGCGCGCATTGCAGCCAGGATCGTCGTAATGTCGCGCGTGCGCCCAGCCCGCATGGCGTGGATAAACGCCGTGCTCATGGCGCCCGATGCGCCGAGCTCCGGGTCTGACGAATCGTAGCTGTAGCTCGAGTCGACGCACCCGCTGAGCATGACGGCCGAGCCGGGCGTGTCGCGCGCCGTGTTCCGGTGCCACATGACCAGGCCGCCGCCGTCGTTGCCGTCCTCCAGGTCGTAGTTGTACTGCAGATCAAAGATTGACCCGCTGTGGCAGCAGTCCATCAGGCCGAAGAACTGGGTGGTCGGAGGCAACTTGTCCACGACGTTGCGGATGATCCAGTCGTCGGTCAAGACGCCCGCGCGGCCAAAGTCGACCGGCACGATCGCCTCGTCCTTCCCGTCCGCCGCCTCGTCCCCATCCGTGTCGGCAACCTGGGTCCCGTGTCCGCTGTAGTGCACGATGAGATCAGTCAGCCCCAGCTGGCGCGCAGCGCGCACGGCGTTCCCAGCCGCGCGGACAATGTTTGCACGCGACGGCCTGGTCGACCTGGTCCGGCCGCCGTCTGTCAGCTGCGCGACGTACCGCAGCTGCGCCCCGAACTGCGCCCGTGCGAGTGCAACAATGTTTCTGCTGTCGTTGACGCAGCCTGCGAGCTCGGCCGACTGCCCGACGTAGTTGATCCCGATGCTCAGCAGGCCAACGCGGCTGCCAGCTGGTCTCACCGTACCTGCTGGTCGTGCCACGCGTGCTGGTCTCACCGTACCTGCTGGTCGTGCCACGCGTGCTGGTCTCACCGTACCTGCTGGTCGTGCCACGCGTGCTGGTCTCACCGTACAAGCTGGTTGTGCCGCGCGTGTTGGTCTTGCCACGCGTGCTGGTCTTGCCACGCGTGCTGGTCTTGCTGGGGCAGTCGCCGGCCGGGCGGCTGGTGCGGATGGCGCGGATGGCGCGGATGGCGCGGATGGCGCAACCGGTGCGACTGGTGCGGTTGGCGCGCGCGCCGTGCGTGCCGTGCGGGCGATGCGAGAAGCGGGCAACGTGCGACTGGCAACGCCAGGAACCCAGCGGGTGCTGCGACGCGTGTACATGTTCTTACTGAATTACAGGGTGCCTATTTTTTACGCCGACGATCCGCAAAAGCGTCACAATAACAGACATGGGTAACTCGCCGACTTCAGAGGATGAACAGCGCAATGCAGACGGCTTCAGAGCCTCGCTGATGTACGCGATTGGTGAGCTGCAGCGTTGCAGCGGATCCACCGATCTTGCAGTCTTTTACCGCACCGTGAGTGCAGTCCCGCTGCGCGTGTTGTGCGATCTGGCCACCCTGTGGCATCGCCGGTGCAAAGATCTGGTAGCCTTTCCGACGCCAGACATGGCTCTCGCCTACATGCAGGAGCACGCAGACGAGGTTATCTTTGATTCAGGCATAAGTCTGGGACTGCTGCGCGGCCTCTTTGCATGGTGCGAGCCGGACGACCAGCGTCGGATTTACGCCGAGCTGCAGCACAGCGTCGGCTGGGCAGCGCTACTGATGGCATGCGCGTCGCCAAACGGCACATCTGCAGACAAACCGACCGCACCGGGAGCGCAGGTCGACGATCTCACCATCAGCCAACCGCTTGCGCGGCCTGCAGGCGATCCCAGGTTGGAAGTGTCGGACGAATCGACGGCGTCATCCGAGCAAACAACGGCGCCCTCAGACCAAGCAACGGCGTCACCAGAGCGAGACCAAACATCATCAGACCGAACATTGGCGCGCGAGACCTTCCGGCCGCCGGACGAGCAGCTCGACTAGCCGGTAGAAACACCCATCTGCGCGTCTGCAATGTCGGCGGCTGAAACGGCGGCGGCGGACGCGGCCTTTGACCTTGCGCTCGAGCCGCACGAGATGGACCTTGACGAGGCGCTAGACCCGACGGTGATGCACACGGTAGCCGTTGACGGTAGCATCGTCACCCTGCACCGCACAGAGCACGCTCGCGCGCCCGGCGTCCTCTACGGCGGCGCACTGTACCCGACGGCGCTGCCGCCCGTCGGCGCGGAGCTCAACGACCGGCCCGTCGCAATCTGCGCCCGCGAATCAAGCGTCTACAGCGTGGCGGAGCTCACCACCTCGGCGTGGTTCCGGCGAGCGGCCGACTTTCAACACGTGTCGCGCGCGATGCTGCCGCAGCCGCTGCGCGACTATGCCGACGTCTATGCCAGCGTGCGTGGGGATTGCCTGCCCGAATTTGTGATCGCCGACGGCGGCATGACCATGTCGCGCGACGTCTGGATGCTGCAGGGGGTGCGCCACACGCGACCGCCCATGCTGACCGACACGCAGCGCAAGCAGGCCGAAGGGGCTGCGTTCTGGGCCGCGTGGCCGCTCGCCACTGACATTGTGCGGCGCGCCGCGGCCCGGACCCTGGCCTATTACGGGGCCGGGGGCTACGAGGTCATTGTGCGGAAGGTCGTTGCCCCGCCAGCCCAACATGCGGCTATGCGGGTACGCGGGTAGTTGGTGTGCGGCTGGTACGCGGGCGGCTGGTGTGCGACTGGTACGCGGGTGGCCGGCACGCGGTTGGCTGGCACGCAATCAGCTGGAAGGCGCGCGGGCCGGCTGCGGAAAAAAAAGACACGTGTGACCAGAGTAAAATGCTAATCGAGCCAGGCTTTTTTCTTGTGACGACGGCGGCAGCCACTGTTCTCGCGCTCGGCGAGTCTGGCCTGCTGCTCACGGACCAGCAGTGGCGCAACGGGTTTGTGCTCACGTCCGGCATCGTCGGCACGGTCATGGGCGCCAAGCTGGGCGAGCTGGGGCTGGCGCTCACGCGCGGCGGCGCGGGTATCTCCGGCCCGCTGGTTCACATTCTCCTGGGCATCCTGATCTACATGTGCGTCGGGTTTTGCTTCGGCGCCATTCCGCGCGCAAGCCACCCGCCGATGCTGAGCTGGTCGACCCCCATTGTGGCCGCCCTTGGCGCCATCGGGGGCACGCTCACCACAACGCCCCACCCGGGCGGCCAGACCATGTCGCGCATTCTTTGCGCCACGCTTTTTGTCCCGATCCTTCAGGCCGGCATCCTTCTTGGTCAGATGGCCGCCGGCGTGCCCGTGGCGGGCGGCAAGCCGGACGATGCCAAGTACCGTCCAGCCGTCCTGATCGGCACGTCCGTGCTCGGCATGTTTACAGCGTGTCTGGCGACTGTTGTGGCATCGTTCATCGCCGCGCGCGCCAAGGAAGCGTTTGACAGCACTCCGCGTGCGCAGGCCCCGCAGAGCCCGTCTTTCAAGATGCAGCGGCTGTCGCCGCTCCGGCCGCCGCCGCTGCAGCCGCTGCTCGGATCTGACGCAAGCGGGTCAGATGCATCAGACACACCTGATCGCACCTGATCGCGCCTGATTGCGCCTGATTGCGACTGATTGCGCCTAATCGCACCTGATTGCTTGATAAATGCAGTCACTTTTACTCTAGTACAACACCGCTTTCCGCTATCAATGGCCAACCGCGCAGACCCGATCGTCGAAGACGTGCCAGACCACGATCTTCCCGACGGCATGCTGGACCTGGGGCCGCGGCTCGTTTATCGCCGCGTGGCCAATCTGCGAGCGTGGACGGCCGCCCGTGAAATTGAGGCCCGACTTGCTGCCGCAGCGCAGGCAGCACAACCGCCGCACGATGCGGAAGGACCAGATGGGTCACTTGCGTCGAAACGAATCTGCGTCGACCGAGGCCAGTCAACCGGCTCGCCCACCAATTGGACAACTGCCTCACAGCCTCACGTACGACCGGATCATGCCGACATGCCCGCAACGGATCATCCACCGGACGACGCTGCAGCCACAGCCGCCGCAGCCACGGCCGCCGCAACAGCCACGCCGGCTCACGCTGACGTGATCTATCCAGGCGGCATACCAGTCTCCACCATGTCGGCGTTCTATCACGTCTACCGGGTGTGGGGCCCGATTGATCGGGCAGCCCTTGCGGGTGAATTCCTGACGGTGGACGTGTTGTGCCAGGGACAGTATCTTCTGGCAGCGCGCGGGATCCGGCCCGACGTATCACGCATCGTCGTGCCGGGCCGCTGTCCATACGCGTTCACACCACACGATGCGCACGAGGGCTCGTACTACCACCTCGTTAACCCAGACCTGTACCAAGAGGTCGCATGGTTCAGCAACCACCTATACGAGGCGGGAGCTACCAAGGTCGCACTTGTTGCGAGGTTCCTGCCGCGCATGGTGGCCATTGAGATACCCACACAGGCGCTCATTGACAAGCGTGTCGTGACGTGGCATCGCATCGGATGGCCGGTGTAGCTACGCGTCAACGTTGCGAAACAGCTCGCCCGACATTCGGCCCGACACGCTGGTGTTGTTCGTCGTCGTCGTGGCCGTTAGATATATGATGCTGCGCTCGCCAATCGGAAGAGGGATGGGCGTCTCGTAGTCGATATGATTAGCCTTTGCAGTGTCCAGGTAGCCGCGGTAGACTTCTTGGATAGCGTTGTTCACCGCCGAATACACTTGCATGCGAAACGTGATCTCAGGCTCGGCCTGTCCACCAGCGCGCAGACAATCAAAGTCAAGCCACCGAACAAGAAATTGGTGATTGTCGGGCACGTAAAACACTAGCGCCTGCGACACGCCGGTTCCCACCGGCATTTGCGCCAGCTGAAACCCGCTCACTGAGGCGGTAACGCTGATGGTCCCCGCGTTAGTACGTCCGCTGCCCGCAAGGTAAATGGCGATCCGGTTGATGCCTATCCAAGACTCGAGGCTTGGGACCGTCGACAAACCATTCATAGTATAGACTGCAGTCTGCGAGTTCCAGCTAGCGTCCACTCCGTAGACTACGATGCTTCTAACACCGGTTCCTGCAGCCGTGTCGTCGGCGCTGGTTGACACGATACTGATAGGCTCGCCGACAGTGAGAAACTGCAGCGTGGCGCCCCACGATGTGATGATTTCCGTCCCAATGTCGACGTCCGTGTTGTAGCCGAACAAGTTCCATGTGGCGGCGCCCTGGCGGCGCCCCAGCGCAACCTCGGTGTGAAACTCGGTCGGGCGCACGGCCACGGCGTCAAAGTCTTGCGCAAGGACCGAGTCAATAGGCGCATTCAGGTCTTTCTTTGTGCCGTACATGGTCTGCAGCCGCAGGTACGTTTGCGGAAAACTGCTCGTGTTGGTGAATGTGACCCGCACATACCGCCGGGTAATGGTGAACCGGTGCGGCGGCTCGATGGTTCCGGCCGCCGTCCGGTAGTACCGTGTGAGGGTCGAGTCCCAGTTGTCGCCGTCGGTCGAAAACTGCACGGTGAATGTGCCATCCTGATCCGTCTTGACGGCAACGACGACCGAGTCGTATTGCAGGACATCTTCTGCCGGCCCGACAAATGCAGAGCCTGCCAGGAGCGGGTCCGTGCTAGAATTGACTGCCGACACGACGTTTGGCGCTACGCTGACTGGAACCGGCGTCTGCCGTAGCTGCGTGTTGGTCAGCGGGCCATACGCAGATAGCTCAGTGCTGGTCAACGGGCCGATTACGTCAATCGGAGTCAGGCGCAGCTGATTGTCGGTCAGCGGCCCGTACGAAGCCAGCTCAAAGGCAGTCAACGGGCCGCTCACCGGCACTGCCGTGGCCCGCAGCTCAGTGTCTGTCAACGGGCCGCTCACCGGCACTGCCGTGGCCCGCAGCTCAGTGTCTGTCAACGGGCCGCTCACCGGCACTGCCGTGGCCCGCAGCTCAGTGTCTGTCAACGGGCCGCTCACCGGCACTGCCGTGG